>ERZ761607.97-NODE-97-length-194249-cov-6.858631_pt1 | contig 194249 bp, 170 predicted proteins | sample MGYA00511164_ERZ761607 | MGnify/ENA primary metagenome ERZ761607 (study PRJEB28899, sample SAMN02445080) | bioreactor sludge metagenome | biome: EBPR sludge | place: Australia: Brisbane, Thorneside Wastewater Treatment Plant | collected 2011-06-22 ... | reverse complement strand
GGATGCCGCCCTTTCAAGGCGGAGGTCGCGGGTTCAAGTCCCGTCCGGGCTACCACTTCTTCTTCAACCTCAAAACGGGCGTCCCGCGAAGCCTGGTCGAGGCTCGAAGACGGTCCACTCGACGCTCGGCACCGCTTCCTTCATGCGTTCCGCGAGCGCGACGACGCCCGGTTGCTCCGTTGCGTAATGCCCAGAACACAGGAGCGCGAACCCCTCTTCGCCGGCTTCGAGCGCCACGTGTTGCGCCACCTCGCCCGTGACGAGGCAATCCGCGCCCGACGCGCGCGCATGACGCCACTGGGAATCCGCTGCGCCGCCGACCACCGCAACCCGCTGGACCGCGCGCTCGGGGTCGCCCCAAGTCAGCGACCTCGTCCCCAGCACGTCGTCCACCTTGGCAGCGAAAGTGCGCAGGGAGGTTGGTTCGCGGAGGGTTCCGATGCGCCCGGTGGGCATAGTCGGTTCGTCGGGTAGCACGAGGAAGTCGATGGCTGGCGTCTCGTAGGGGTGGGCAGAGCAGATCGCCGCTTCGACCAAGCCCCGCATTCGGCCCGGACAGTCCATCTCGATCCGGTCTTCGTCAACCGTCTCGGGCGCGCCGCGACGACCGATCGTTGGGTTCGCATCCTCGCCCGGGACGAACGTGCCAACGCCCTGCACGACGAACGCGCATCGGTGATACGCCCCGATCACTCCCGCCCCCGCGCGAGATGCGGCGTCGATGATCTTCTGCGTCGCATCTCGCGGAGCGTTGACGACCACCTTGTAGTGGTTCTCCGATCGAGCGTCGCCCACGGGCGAAACGTCCGTGAGACGAAGGAGACTAGCGAGAGCATCGTTCACCCCGCCGCACGCGGCATCCCAGTTCGTGTGCGCCGCGATGAACGCGATGTCGTGCCGTGCCAACGCCAAGGCCGTGCGCGAGGCGTGGTCGTGGGGCGTCAGCCGCTCTAGCGGGTGATAGAGGAGGGGATGGTGACTGAGCAGGAGTTGCGCACCCACCTGCCGCGCGTGTTCAACGGCGGCCAGCGAACGATCCAAGGACACGACAGCTCGATCTACCTTGGCCTGCGGGTCGCCGACCTGCAAGCCGATCTTGTCGCGGGCGAACGCGAATCGTGCCGGCGCAACGTCCTCGATCGCATCCAGGACATCCTGTATCAGCACGCTCACCGTGCGACCACCGGAATGCCGCCGATAGCTTGAACGGCGAACAGGTGATCGTCGATGTTCACGTTCTGGATGGTGGCTGTGGCAACGGCGCCCACCTCCTGGCGGCCCTGCCAAACGGGGCTGGCCGTATCGCGCCACAGAACGGCATAACGGACCCCATCGGTGGCTTGCCATCTCAATGTGGTGTGGTAACCCTGTCTCGCCACGAGCCGAACGTTTTGGGGTGGCTCGGCCGCAGTCGCCAAGGCGTTGAGCGAGGCCAGATTGGCCCGGGTGTTCTTGGCCAGGTAGGCGAAATCCATATGCTCGACCAAGTCGTTGGCGTTGTGCTGGGCCTGGGTCTCCTCGAACACTTCGCAGAAGCGGACGGCGGAGAAGCCTTCAAGGACGAAAGGTGTGTGGTCGCCTCCACGTCCGAACCGATCGCGACGATAGACGAGTTTGACGCCGAAATCGGGTCCCATCGCTTCGCGAATGGCGAATTCCAGCCAGCGGGCGAGTTCGCGACTCTGATGGCCCTCGCCATCTTCGCTGAAGATGCGGACGCGGTTGGGTTCGCTTTGGCCGTTGAAGTTCTTGCTCACGCCGATCATGTCGCTGTTGAGCATGGCGTCGAGCTTCCAGCCTTCGGCTTTCGCGCGCTTGGCCAAAGCGGTGGAGCCGAGCAGACCCTGCTCCTCCCCGGTGAAGGCGGCGAACTTGATTGTTTGGCTCCACGGTTTGCCCGCGACGAGCCGGCAAACCTCGAGCAGCATGGCGACGCCGCTGGCGTCGTCGTTCGCCCCCGGTGCTCGTCCGGTCTTGGCGTCGACCTGAAGGTTGAGCGAGTCCAGATGCGCGCCGAGCAGGATCGTGCGGTCGCTGGTTCCCTTGACCGTCGCGACCACCTGGACGGCGTCGAACGGTTCGGGAATGCGCCGACCCTCGGCGCGGTAGGTCATCAGTTCGACTTCCACGCCCGGAATCTCGCGGAACTTCTCCGAAACCCAGGCGGCGGCTTCGCGATGCCCTTCCGACAGCGTGTTCCGCGTGTGGAACGAAGCCAACTTCTCGACCGTGGCCCTCAGGTTGGCCTCGCTGACTTGAGCGAGATCCGCGGCCCCCGAGGCCATCAGCAACGCGCATGCCCAGATCGTCATGCTGGGATGGTTCGCACTCGTGCCGCGCGAATCCTGCTCAGGGCTTCCAATCGAACTCGACCATGCGCCCGGACGCCTGACCCGCGAGTTCGCCATCGCGGACCGCGAAACGCCCGCCGACCATGGTGTGGACGACTCGTCCGGTAAGCGTCATTCCCTCGAAGGGCGACCAGCCAGACTTCGACCGAATCCAAGATCGCTCGACGGTCCGCCGGGCAAGCGGGTCCACGACGGCGAGATCGGCGTCGTAACCGGGCGCGATGCGGCCCTTGTTCGCGATGCCGTACAGCGACGTAGGCCGCTCGCAGAGCATTCGGACGATGGTCTCCAAAGTCAAGCGACCCTGGGCGGCGTGGTCGAGCAGCAGCGGAAGCATCGTCTGCACGCCCGTCAGGCCGCTGGGCGACTGGGGATATGGCTTGGCTTTCTCGGGCAAAGTGTGGGGTGCGTGGTCGCTGCCGAACACGTCGAACAGCCCTTCGCTCACGGCTTGCCAGAGCGCCAGCCGGTGTTCCTCGGTGCGGATCGGCGGGTTCATCTGGGCGAGCGTGCCCAGCCTGTCATAGGCATCCGGGGCGGAAAGCGTCAGGTGCTGGGGCGTGACTTCGCAGGTGACGGGCAAACCGCTTGCCTTGGCGTTGCGAAGCATGGGAAGTTCTTGGAGGGTCGAGACGTGGAGCACGTGGACCGGCCGACCCGTCTCGGCGCAGAGGGCGATGAGTCGCTCGGTCGCCAGTCGGGCGGCCTCCTCGTCGCGGAGGAAGGGGTGTTGTCCCGCGCCCCGAGCGGGGTCGAGCAGCGACTTTCGGGCTTCCAGCCGGAAATGGTCCTCGGCGTGGACGGGGCAGGGGCGTCTGCCGTGGCGCAGGACTTCGCGCAGGGTTTCGTCGTCGGGGACCAGCAACGTCCCTGTGGAACTGCCCATGAAGATCTTGATGCCGGGGGTGCCTGGTGCGTTTTCGAGTTCGGCGAGTTCGCCCACGTTTTCGGCGGATGCCCCAACGAAGAACGCGTAGTTCGTCCAACTGCGGCCCTCGGCGCGCGCCAGCTTGTCTTCGAGCGCTTCGCGGGTGGTCGTCGTGGGGTTGGTGTTGGGCATCTCGAACGTGGTCGTGATGCCGCCGAACACTGCTCCAAGGCTGCCCGTCGCAAGGTCCTCTTTGTGTTCGGCCCCGGGTTCGCGGAAGTGGACCTGCGTGTCGATCCCACCGGGCATGACGACCAGGCCCGAAACGTCCACGACTTCGTCGGCGGAGCCCGCTAGCCTCGGCTCGACGCGGACGATGCGACCGTCCTCGATCAGCACGTCGGCTTCGACTTGGCCCAGCGAGGACGCGACCTTTCCGCCCGAGAGCAACAGCGAACTCATGCCGCTGATTCTGGCTCAGGAGCCCGTCGGATGGGGAAGCGACGCTTCTCCGAGAGGCTCCGCCACGCCCATTCCACGGGGCCAAGCTCGAACCGGGCGAGCCAGAAGTTGGTGAACAGCACGTTGATCGCCCACACCAACGGCACCACCGCCAGCGCCTGCAGTTCGGTGAGACGCTCGAACAAGCCGAAGCCCCACGAGTAGAAGATCGTGGTGCAGACCAAGGTCTGCAGCAGATAGTTGCTCAGCGCCATCCTGCCGACCTTGGCCACCTGCCGCGCCAGTCCGTCGGCTTTCCCGGAGGCGACCCAACTCAGGATCAAGGCAAGGTAGCCGATCGAGAGCACCGGTCCAGCGAGCATTTCGACGTACCCCGTCGCGCCCAGAACGTTTCCGCTTTGCCAAAACATGAGTACGGCCAGATTCAGCGGCAAGCCCAAGCCGAGCCCGATCACGGCCATCTTCTTGATGGTTTGCGGATGATCTTGCGGATGGGTGAGGACGCCGTGCCTCGCCAGCAGAAAACCAATCAGAAAGAGGGCCAAGGCGCCCGGTGCCCAGAACACGTAGAACATGCTCATCATGAGCCAGACCGTGAGCCGGAAGCCAACCTGCTCGAGATAGGTTCCCTCCGAGAAGATCTTCACTTCGTCGCCGAGGAATGGCATGGGACCCGCTTCCTGACTTGGAAGGAACGCGCTTGCGAACGAGAACAGCCCGATGATCACCGCGATGCTGCATCCGATGGTGATCAGGATGCGTTGTTTGCGCTCGCCGATCCGGGCAAGCAGGACCGTGAACAGGGCCAACCAGGCGTAGGGCCACAGGATGTCGCCGTACCAGAACAGCACCGAGTGGATCGCGCCGAGCAACCCCAGAAAGAGCACGCGTCGCAGGTACGTCCCCGGCCAGGGGCTGCCCGCCTCCCAGCGCTTCACGAACTGGAGGCAGATGCCCGCCCCGAAGAGGATGGCGAGCATCGTTCGAAACTTGCCCGAAACGAGCACGACTCCCAGGATGTCGGTCGCCCGGTCGGTGCCGGTCAGGGTGTAGGGTTGGCCGAGCATCGCTCCAAGCTCGGAGCCCGCGAACGCCGCCATGTTGGCGAGCAGGATGCCGAAGATTGCGATGCCGCGGACCACGTCCAGCGACTCGAACCTTTCGCGTACGGACAACTCGACAAGGGGCGCGGCCATTCGGCCATTGTAGTGGGTCTGTTCAGCCGCAGGGGGCCTTAAGCCGCAATCGCGACCTCGGCGTTCGGAAGCGACAGCAGGAACTCGGTTGAGTCGCCATTCGCCACAAACCAGAAGGCCCCGTCGTGGAGGCTGGCCGCTTTCTTGACCATCAGGAAGCGTACACCGGCCACATCGTCCTGAAACCGATGGTTGGGCGACTCCAGCGTGCTGTTCAGGATGCGAGCGGCCTGGGCGGGGTCGGACTCCACGTGGACGCGAAGGGTCGCCGAATAACCCGTGTCCGAGGTCGCAAGGGTGATGCGGCCGTTGGGCGTTCGGCATTCGTAGGCCAGAGAGAGCATGGCCGTGATCGCTCCCCGGAGGGCGTTCGGGTCGCACATAACCTTTGACGAGCCCAGGCCATCCAAGTCGAGGGCGACGTCGCGCCCAACAAGGAAGTCCTTGGACGCATTGGTGCAGAGCAGGGCCAAGGAGACGCTGCGCCGCTGATCGTCGCGTTGGGGCATCATCGCGAGATCGTGGGTTGTGGACGAGAAGTCGCGCAGGTCGCGAACGATCTCTTGAACCCTGCGCAGGCTCAGTTGGGCCTCGGGCGTCTCGGCGACAAACTCGCGAAGGATGTTGAGATGGCCGTCCACCTGTGTCAGAGGGACGCGCAGGTCGTTCGCGATGGCGATGGCAAGCGTCTTGGCGTCACCGAGTGCTCGCTGGAGTTCGGCGGTCCGCGTATCGAGTTCGATTTCGAGCTGCCGCTTGAGCGCCAGAGCTTCCGCGTGACGCAGCCGGTCGTTGGTCACGTCGGAGAGGAGCATCATGGTCTTCAGTTCGCCATCGTCGTCGAACGAATGGACCACCAACCGGAGCCAGCGAACCAACGCGCCCCCACGGCGGAGTCCGACGATGGATTCGTTCTCCCGGCCCAGTTCGACAGTGTTTCCCGCCAAGCAAGGGGTTGGCCGCAGGACCTGCGCTCCGTCTTCGTAAAGCCACTCGATCCCAAGATCGGTCAGTCGGTTTCCGATGAGTTGATCCTCGGTCCTCTCGACAAGGGTCTGGGCTGCGGGGTTCGCGTAGACGACTCGGCCCGACCCGTCTCGCACGATCAGGCCCTCTTGAGTTCGCTGCAACAGAGCCGCGAAGGTGGCTTCGCTAACGGGCGTTTTTGCCGCTCCATCGGAATGCGGTCGGCCTTGTGATCGAGTCATCTCCAGAGACGATTATCGGTGAAGGATCAGGCCGATTGTTGCCGGGTTGCCCCAAATTGCCGCCACTCTCGCAACAACGGCCGGATGAACACCCGATACCAGAACTTTGGGACCACGTCGCTGTAGGCTACGACGATTCGGGGCAGACCGAGGGCGGGATCGCCATTTCGCGCCAAGCGCTTGCCCAAGGCAAGGCCGACGTCGTAGCCAACCTCGCTTGCCGCCCGTTCGACGTTCGGGCTTGTCGAGCCATACGGGTAGCAGACGGTCAGGGAATGGATGCCCTCTTGGGACAGACGCTCGTGGGCCAGACGAATCTGGCCCGTGATTTCGGGCTGGTCCAGCGTCGCCAGCGCAAAGTGGTCCACCGTGTGATTGCCGATCTCGAATCCCTGTTCTTGCAGTGCGCGCAAGGCGTCCCAAGCCATCAGGGGCCGCGCTCGCTCGCCGTCCCAGTCGGAAGTCTGCCCGACACGGCCCGAGACGGCATAGATGGAAGCTCGGACGCCGCACGAGGCGAGCACGGGGACGCCATACTCCAACAGCGACGTGTAGGCGTCGTCGAATGTGAGGCACACCCCTCGCTTGGGCCACTCCCTGACGAGATCGCGCGCCAGCACGAATCCGAGCCCACGACGCTTGAGGAATCCGATCTGCGCACGGAGGGTCGTGGGCTCCACGTTGAGAAACCTGCCTTCGACCTCTGCGGGCCCGACTTTGTGGTAACAGAGGATCGGCAAGCGGTTCATAGCGGCGCGAAAGGCTTGGATCGGACGTTTGTCGTGACAACCGGGCCCTCTCGTGCGTCTCTTCAATGAGCCGCGAACGTGGACACGGTGGCCTGTGCCCCGTTATACTTGGAGCGGAGCGTTTCGGAGTATTGATGACGATGCGAAATCTCGTTGCCTTGGCCTTTCTCTCGCTTGTTGGAGCGGCGCATGCCGACTTCGACGGGCCCGCCCCGTTGGCATGGCGATGGGTGGAGCCGACCGCTGTTTCTCCCTCGGGTTCGCCGGTGGTGGATGGCGAGAGGACGTTCGTAGCCGTCGGACGCCGGGTGTTCTCGATCGACAAGAACTCCGGCAACATGCTGTGGCGCTACCCGCTGGAGGCGCCGCTGGACGGCTACTTCCGCAGTGGGTGCATTCTCGCCGAGGGCGTGATCGTCGCACCGGCGGACAACAACACGATCTACGGCATCGACGCGAACTCGGGCCAGGCACGCTGGCAGTTCATCTCGCAGTTCCCGATCGTCGGATCGCCAATCCTGGTCAACAAGTTCGTGGTGGTTCGCCTGAACAACCAGACGCTGATCGCCTTGGACCCAACAACCGGCCAAGCCGTCTGGCGCGACGAACAGAATCAGGCGCGCCCGCTTCGTGTGATGGGTGGCATCTCCTCGCCTCTGGGAACGCACGGAAGCAACGTGCTCCTGTTCACGGGGACGAACATCCTTCGCGCCATTGATGTTTCCACCCAAAAGATCACGTGGGATCGCGACTTTTCGACGGTCTCGGCAGGCACGGTTCCGACGGTGTGGAACGACCTGATCGTCGTCAACAGCGGAACGTACGTGGTTGCCGTGGACGTCGCCTCGGGTCGGCTCCGCTGGCAGACCAACACAGGCGAGTTCCTGTCCTTCAGCCCGACGGTTTCAAGCGCCGGTCTCCTTGTGGTGAGCGTTTCCGGCAAGGCCTATCTGCTGGATCGCAACGGCCGAATGCTGGGAACGCCAACGACGCTGGACTCTCGGCCCCGCGCCCAACCGGCCGGAGTCGGTGGCTTGTTCGTCATCCCTTCGGCCAATGGCTCGCTGAACCTGCTTGACCCCAAGACGGGCCAAACCACCTGGACGTACTTCATCCAGCCCTTGGCGGCCCAGACGTCGAACGCTCCCGCCGCCGGTGGCTTCCCGCCCCGGGGTGGTCAGCCGGGAGGCGCCAGCAGCACCACGACTTCGAGCCAGCCCCTCTCGATCCCTGCAGCAGGCGCGCCAGTGATCGTAGGCGACACGTTGCTGGTCCTCGCGATGGATGGCAGCCTGCTCGCGTTCGACAAGAACCTCGGCGTGGACCTTGAGGGCCCCGAAATCGGGATGGCTTGGCCCGAGGGTGGCGCACAGGTGAGCGGTCGCCAACTCGAGCTCTTCTTTACCGTTGCTGACCCGGCGGGCGGCGTGAAGCCGGACACGGTTTCCGTCGAGATCAATGGTCAGAAGCTCGACACCGAGTTCGGCCGCGACGGCTTCGCCATCGTGCGATTCAGCCTGCTCGGCAAGAACAAGCCGCTGGCCGACGGTCGCAAGACCATCGTCGTGAAGGCAAAGGACTGGATGGGCAACGAGAGCAGCAAGCAGTTCGTGTTGTTCATCGACAACTCGCTTGCGCCTTTGGCTCGGCCCGGTGCCGGCACGAATCCCGCTGGAGGCCCTCCGGGTGCTGGAGGCGGTGCTCGGGGTGGACTCGGCGGCGGATAGTCGCTCGTTGCACGAAGCGATGGTGCGGGCCTTCGGTGGTCCCGCACCATCGGTCGTTTGGGAGCCCCCGCTCGACGTTTCGTTGTACGGTCCAGACGAGTTTCCCAGGCCGCTGGATACCTTGGCCGCCGTCTCCGTCCGCGGCGATGTGAACGTGTTGCGCCAACCAACCGTGGCGATCGTCGGCACCCGAAGCGCGACGCCCTATGGGCGAGCGGTGGCTTGGAAGTACGCCGAGTTCTTCGCTCAGCGAGGCGTGTGCGTGGTCAGCGGTGGAGCGGTCGGCATCGACTCCGAGGCCCACAAGGCGGCACTGGCCGCCGGAGGCACCTCGGTGGCCGTCTTGCCCAGCCCTCTCGACAAGCTGATGCCCCGTGTGAACGCATCGCTGTTCGAGCGCATCGCGGGGCAAGGGTGCCTGGTCAGCCAGTTCGCCCTGGGGTCGAAGGCGATGCCGACTTGGCCCCTCTTTCGCAACAAGCTCATCGTGCAGTTGGCCGATGCCGTCGTGGTGGTGGAAGCGCCGGGCCAATCGGGTGCGCTCAACTCCGCCTTGCATGCCTCCGAACTGCGTCGCCCCCTGTTTGCCGTGCCGGCCAGCATCGAACTGCGGACGTTCGACGGCTCGCACGCCCTGATTCGCGAAGGCAAGGCGACTCTGGCCGAGCGGCCCGAGGTGATCGCCGATGCCATGGGGTGGGACGGTCACGCGCATATGGGCACGGCGACCCACCCGGAATATGCCCCGATACTCGAAGCGCTCCGCGGCGAACGGTTGACCGCCGACGACCTGGCCGAGAGGCTGAGCATGGAACCCGACGAAGTAGCCTCGTCGCTCACGATGCTGGAACTCGAAGGACTCGTCTTCTTCGAGGGACCGTACGTTTTCGCCCGACTCTAGACGTTTAACTCCGTCCGATCGGTTTCGCCGCCTCGAAGAACGCGGCATTGGCCTCTGGCTCGAGTGACGCGCGGAAGGCCTCCACCAGAGCACGAGCCTCCGATTCGAACCCGTGCGAGCCATGCACCTCTCCCTGCCAGACGTTTTCGACGACCCAAGCGGGGACGGGAAGAGCGACGATGCGTTCCGGCGGCGTCACGCAGACCACGAAGACCATCGTTCCTCCCTGGGGGTCGGAGTAGATGAACTCGAGGCGGATCTGGTCGGGGCGGTACACCGTCGAGCCCATCTGAGGCGCGCCCTTGGTCCGGGCCTCCTGAAAGGCGGCGGGATCGAACTCGCCAACCTCGGGCGCGAGGCCCGCCTTGAGGCGGTCGAAGATGGCGAGGCGTTGCGCGGCGACAAAGGTTCGTAGGTTCGACATCATGCCGGTGTGCTTTCCTGCAGGGCCCATTCCTGTTTGGGAGACTCGGTCTCTTCGTGGGACTCCTGCCCGAACGAGTCGTCCCAGAACTCGACGCGACACGCGGGAATCAGCGCCTTCAGCTCGTCGAGGAATTCTGGGTTGTGGTCCACATAGTAGCCCGTACTGAGGATCGGGTAGCGGTCGTTCGGCATGACTTGGAGAACCAGTTCCGTCGTGCCTCGGTACCGCGACGCAAGGTCTTTGAGCCCGATCAGTTGTCGCGCCTTGGCCCGGTCGATCTGGATCACCAACTTCGCATCGTCGGCACCGTTTGGCCCGATGTCGGGCTCCTCACCGAGGGGCTCGACATCGTCCAAACGCACGTCCACCGTCTTGTTGCCCGCGCGCTCCTGATGCCGCACCGCACCGCGCAGCTTGACCACCGAGTCTTTCTCCAGCCGGTCCTTCACCCGCGCGTAGGTGCGAGGGAACACGCACACCTCGACCTGCCCGCTAAAGTCCTCCAGCACCAGAGTGGCCATCCGTTCGCCACTCTTCTTGACCGTGGTGATGCGCAGGCTAGCGATGACGCCCGCCAAGCGCACCTGTTCGCCATCGGGTGCTTCGGGGATCACTGCGCATTCGTGGGTGGCCACGCGCCGGAGGGCCATGCGGAAGCCGCGCAACGGGTGGTCCGAAACGTAGATGCCCAAGGCGTCCTTCTCCCAAGCCAGGTTGACCGAGCGCGTTGGCGGGTCGGCGGGCGGGATCGGCGGGTAGTGGCGTTGCGTCGTGGACTCGGTTGCGGCGCCTTGGTCGAACAGCGAGTCCTGGCCCACGGCTCGGTCGCGGGTGACCGATTCGGCGTAAGCCATGGCCCCTTCGGCGACGTGGAGCAAGGCGTTGCGGTTGGGTTCGATGCTGTCGAACGCGCCGACGCGGATCATCGCCTCAAGAGCCGTCTTGTTCATCCCGTGGTGGCGCGTGCGTTCGCAGAACTCGTACAGGTGGGTGAACGGCTTGTACTCGGGGTCGCCCGGATAGCCACCCCGTTCGGCAAGGATGCCTTCGACCAGGCCCGCTCCCACGCCCTTGATTGCAGCCAAACCCACGCGGATCGAGTCGTTCGTGATGGTGAAGTCGAGGCCCGACTCGTTCACGTCGGGCTGGATGACCGGGATCTTCATCCGGCGGCATTCCTCGATCAGCGTGGTCACCTTGCCCGCGTTCTCGCGGAACGACGACAGCATGGCCGCCATGTACTCGACGGGGTAGTTGGCCTTCAGATAAGCCGTCTGATAGGCCAGGATGGCGTAACAAACCGCGTGTGCCTTGTTGAACGCGTAGCCCGCGAAGGGAAGCAGCAACTCCCAAACAGCCTTGACCGTCTCTTCGGGGATGCCCCGCTCTTGGGCCCCCTGGGCGAACTCGACACGCATCGAGTCCATGGCCTTGGCATCTTTCTTGCCCATGGCTCGGCGGAGGATGTCGGCTTTGCCGAGGGAGAACCCGGCCATCGCCTGCACCAGCTTGAGCACCTGGTCCTGGTACACGATGACGCCGTACGTCTCGCGGAGCACTGGCTCCATCGAAGGGTGCAGGTAGGTAATTGGTTTTCGCCCGAACTTGCTGTCGATGAACGTGGGGATGTGGTCCATCGGGCCCGGCCGGAACAAGGCGACCATGGCGGCCAGTTCCCGGATGTTCTGGGGCTTGAGTTCCTTGATGTACCGCTTCATGCCGGGCGATTCCAATTGGAACACGCCGGTGGTTTCGGCGCGGCTCAGCATGTCGTAGGTCTTCGCGTCGTCCTGCGGGATTTGGCCGACGTTCACCTTGACTCCCTTGGTGCGTTCGATCTGCTCGACCGCGCGCGAAAGGACCGTCAGGTTCGAGAGGCCCAGGAAGTCCATCTTGAGCAGGCCGATCTTCTCCAAGACGCCCATTTCGAAGGCCGTCACGGGCATGCCCTCGTTGGTCCGGTAGAGGGGGATGTGTTCGACCAAAGGCTCTTTGCTGATGACGATGCCCGCCGCATGCACCGCCGAGTGGCGCGAGATGCCTTCGACCGACTTGGCCGTGTCCACCAGCACGCGCACCCGAGGATCCCGCTCGACCATCTCGCGGAAGTCGTGGCTTTCTTCCAGCGCCTTCGCCAGCGTGATCTTGGGATTGGTGGGAATGACTTTGCAGATCTTGTCGGTCTCTTGCGGGGTGTAGCCCATCACGCGCCCGCAGTCCTTGATCGCAGCCTTCGCGCCGAGCGTACCAAACGTCACGATCTGCGCCACGTGGTCCGTGCCGTACTTCTCGGAGACCCATTGGATCATCTCATCGCGCCGGGCGTCCTCGAAGTCCATGTCGATGTCGGGCATCGAGAATCGCTCGGGGTTGAGGAACCGCTCGAACGTGAGGTCGTAGTCCAGCGGGTTGACGTCCGAAATCCCCAGACAGTAGGACACCAGCGAGCCCGCCGCCGAGCCGCGCAAGCCGAAGTTGATGCCCCGGTCGCGGGCGAAGTCGGTGAACTGCTTGACCAAAAGGAAGTACGACTCGAAACCCGTGGTGCCGATGACACCGAGTTCGTACTCGAGGCGGGCGGCGGCTTGGTCGTCCGCGTGGGCCATGCGCTTGGGCAAGCGATCGAAGCACAGTTGCCGTAGGTACGACGCGGGGGTCTCGCCTTCTGGGAGGTCCGGGTCGGGCATGGTGGCCTCTTGCTTGCCAAGATCGACCTCGCACATTTCGGCGATCAGGTTGGTGTTCTCCAGTGCCTCGGGAACGTCCTTGAACAGCTCCAGCATCTCCTCCGGCGACTTGATGTAGAACTCCTCGGTCTCGAAGCGCATGCGCTTGGGCTCGGCGAGTTGCTTCCCGAGCTGGATGCAGAGCAGCACGTCGTGTGGGTTGTGGTCCTGCTTGCAGAGGTAGTGGGCGTCGTTCGTGGCGATGAGCTTGAGGTCCAGCTCGCGGGCGATGCGGATGAGCGGTTCGCGGATCGTGGCCTGCTCGGGAAGGCGATGGTCCTGCAACTCGATGAAGTAGCGGTCCGGGCCGAAGATCTCCTTGTAGCGGCCAGCAATTCGCTGCGCCTCCTCGTAATCGCCGGCGAGCAGGGTCTGGTTGATCTCGCTGCCCAAGCAGGTGCTGGTGGCGATGACACCCTCGCTGAACTTCTCGAGGATGTCGTAGTCGATCCGGGGCTTGCCGTAGAAGCCGTCGAGTGCCGCGATCGAGGAGAGCTTGCACAGGTTGCGGTAGCCCTGCAGGTTCTGAGCAAGGAGCAACAGGTGGTAGAGCGGGTCCTCCTGCTGTCGTCGGGCGATGCCGCGCGGCGCGATGTAAGCCTCGACGCCGATGATGGGTTTGACGCCCTTCTTTTGGCACTCCCAATAGAATTCCATCACCCCGAACATCACGCCGTGGTCCGAAATCGCTAGCGCGTCCATGCCGAGTTCCTTCGTGCGAGCGACCATGTCCGGGATGCGGTTGGCGCCGTCGAGGAGGCTGTACTCGGTGTGGTTGTGCAGGTGAACGAACTTCATGAAAACGAGAGACGGGGGTGGGCGAAGAGGGCGAAGTGGAACCTCCGCGGCGGTCGCCCGCATGTATTGTGACGAACCAGGGCCATTGTTTGGAGCGCCATCCTCGTCCCGGTGCGCTGCGCCGCGATGGGGGATACTAGCGCCCTATCAACGCCGCATGTCGCGCCCTCAGAGCCCCTGGTCGTTTCGGCTGGCCACCGTGTCAGGCATTCCCATCCGCGTGCACTTCACGTTCCTGTTGTTGCTCGTGTGGATCGGCTTGCCGGCAGGGAAGGATGCGCCCCGCGCCATCGGCATCGTCGTGGCCGTGTTCGCGTGCGTGTTGCTGCACGAACTCGGGCACGCCCTGACCGCCCTCAAGTGCGGCATCGGCATCCGCGACATCACGCTCTATCCCATCGGGGGTGTCGCCATGCTCACAGGACGCCCGAATCCCAAACAAGAGTTCTGGATCACGATCGCGGGGCCGGCCGTCAACTTGGCCATCGTTGCCGTCCTGGCCCCGATCGTGTGGTCCACGGGCCAAACGCTCGACTTCACCGCTCGTCTGGGAGAGCAGTCGTTGGTGGTGGCCCTGCTCGAAGCGAACCTGTTTCTGTTTGGCTTCAACATGCTTCCCGCGTTTCCGATGGACGGCGGACGGATTCTGCGAGCCGTTCTCGCCATGCGGATCGGCGAGACGAAGGCGACCAGCATCGCGGCGGGCATCGGCCAGTTTCTGGCCGTCGTGCTGTTCTTCTTGGGCGTCTTCGGTCAGCAGATCGTCCTCATGATCATCGCCGCGTTCGTGTTCCTCGGCGCGGGGCAGGAGGTCGCCAGCGCGGTGGGGCACTCGCTGACCGCGAACAAGCTGGCCCTCGACGCGATGATGACCCGGTTCCGGACGCTCTCGCCCAACGCGACGCTGTCGGAAGCGGCCACGATGGTCGTTCAGGGGTGGCAGCAGGCGTTTCCCGTGATGCTGGAAGGGAGGGTGTTGGGTCTGCTGGGTCGAGACGAGCTCGCCGGAGCGATGACCGCGAGCGGCCCGGACTCCTACGTGGGAGGCGCGATGCGCCGGGATTACCGCGCCGTTCTTCCCAATACGCCGCTGGATTCGGTGCTCGAGATGTTCGCCGAGGACCGAACGCCGATCCTGGTCATGGTGGAAGAGCGGCTCCTTGGGATCATCACGGTCGAGAACTTGGGCGAGTTCATGATGCTGGAGCGGGCAAAGCGCGGCTCGGCCTAGCCGCCCGCGGTCTGCCATACTTGGACCCCGGCGGACGACGACGACGTCTCCTGCGCCCCTTGCCATGAGACATCCCAAGTACACGCGATCCTTTGAAGTTGTGGCCGAACTGCCCGATAGCCTCCGGCCCTTGGAGCGAATCGCCACCAATTTCCGATGGACGTGGTCGCACACCACCCGCGACCTGTTCAGAAGCATCGACAAACGGCTGTGGGAAGAAGTGGGGCACAACCCGGTCCAGATGATCCGTCGCCTCACCCCGGCGGATTTGGAGCGGCTCGCCGCCGACGAGGTGCTCCTGGCCAAGATGCGTGTGGTTGCGGAGGACCTTGAGCGGTATCTGAAGCAACCCACTTGGTTCGACGCCCATCTTCGGAGTTCCGACCCCGACCTTTGCATCGCCTACTTCTGCGCCGAGTTCGGAGTGAGCGAAGCGATGCCGATCTACTCGGGAGGTCTCGGCGTACTGGCCGGCGACCACCTCAAAGCCGCGAGCGACCTGGGCATCCCCTTGGTCGGCGTCGGACTGCTGTACTCGCGGGGCTACTTTCGCCAGCGGCTCAACCCGAGCGGCTGGCAGGAGGAGCACTATCCGAACATCGACTTCTACCAGTTGCCGCTCACGCTCCAGCGGGGCGACGATGGACAGCCCATTCGCGTCCGCGTGGACCTACCCGATCGCGTGATCACGTGTCAGGTTTGGCGGGCAGACGTGGGGCGTGTGCCGCTTTACCTGCTCGACAGCAACGTGATGGACAACGCACCCGACGACAAGACCATCACGGACACGCTCTACGGCGGCGATGAGGAACTTCGTCTGCGGCAGGAACTCATCTTGGGAATCGGGGGCATGAAAGCTCTCCAAGCGTTGGGCGTCCAGCCGACCGTGTGCCACATGAACGAGGGTCATGCGGCATTTCTTTCGGTCGAGCGCATCCGCCAGTACATGGAGCGCAACGGGTGCAGCTATGCGGTCGCCCGCCAGGCCACGCGACAGGGCAACGTGTTCACGACGCACACGCCTGTTCCCGCTGGGTTCGACCTGTTCAACCAAGACTTGGTCCACCGGTACTTCTCCGGCGTGGCCGAGTCGCTCGGCATTCCGTTCGACGAGTTCGCCGACCTGGGACGGCTGGGCCCTGCCGGCGACCCACGGTTCAACATGGCCGTCTTGGCCATGAACAACGCCAATCGAATCAACGGGGTCAGCGAACTCCATGCCAAAGTCTCCCGCGCGCTGTTCAAGGGCCGTTGGCCCGAAATACCCGAGGACGAGGTGCCCATTGACCCGGTCACCAACGGCATCCATACGCCCACTTGGGTGGGGCGTCGCATGGCCGAACTGTTGGAGCGTCACTTGGGTTCCGAGTGGGCTCAGGCCACGAGTCCGGACGTTTGGAAGCGGGTGTCCACGATCCCCGATGAGGAGCTGTGGGCGGTGCGCGAGCGGCAACGGGCCGATCTGGTGCGTTTCGTGCGCAATCGGCACGAGCAGGACGTCGTCCGCCGAGGGGGCCAGGTACCCACCGATCAGATTCTCGATCCGCGCCTGTTGACGATCGGCTTTGCCCGACGGTTCGCCACGTACAAACGGGCAACGCTGCTGTTGGCCGACCGTGCTCGGCTCAAGCGGCTGCTGTTCCATGCCGAGCGAGGCGTGCAGATCGTGATCGCGGGGAAGAGCCACCCTCGCGACGATGGCGGCAAGTCGTTTATCCAGCAGTTGTTCCAGTTCATCGAGAGCGAGGGCGCGCAGTCGCGCGTCGTCTTCGTCGAAGACTACGACATGGCCGTGGCGAGGCAGTTGGTCCAGGGCGTGGACGTGTGGCTGAACAACCCGCGACGGCCGATGGAGGCCAGCGGCACGAGCGGCATGAAGGTCGTGCCCAACGGCGGCTTGAACCTCAGCATCCTCGATGGCTGGTGGGACGAGGGCTACAGCCCTTCGGTGGGCTGGGCCATCGGCGACCGGACGCAGGTCGGCGACGAGGCGCACCAGGATTGGCTCGACTCGGTCCGTCTGTATCAGATTCTCGAGGAGCAGATCGTGCCGCGATTCTATCAGCGGCTCAACGGAGATCCGCCCCGAGCATGGGTCGAGATGATCCGCTCGTCCATGACCGAACTCTCGCACCGGTTCAGCACGGTGCGCATGGTCGAGGACTACGTCGCGAAGGCGTACCTGCCCGCGCACCGAGCCTTCAAGGGGCTGAGTGGCGACCTCCATCGCGCCGAGGCCGCTTGGCTCTGGAAGGAACGGGTCGAATCGGCTTGGGGCGGCGTCAAGGTCCTGAGCGTAGAGGACGATCTCAAAGGCGTCAACCCCCTGGGTGGGTCGTTCCAGGTTCGGGCGACCGTCGACCTCGGCTCGCTGCGACCAGAGGACGTCGTTGTCGAGGCATTGGTGGGCCGGGTCGGTCCGAATCAGGAACTTGGCTCGAGCCAGGTGCAGGATTTGGGTGCGCCCACGGGTTCGGGGCCGTTCCACTATTCGGCGACGGTCGGATTGAACGTGGCAGGCCACTGGGGGTATGCGCTGCGCGTGCGCCCTCGGCACGCCGATGTGCGGGTCGAAACGGAACTGCCGGTCGCGGTCTGGAGCTAGCGTTCCAGGACGGTCGTCAGAGCGTCCGCCACATCCCGCCAAGGGATGGCCCGCGTGCATCGCCCATCGCAGTCGTCGTTGCTGTCCTGCGCGAGGAACGGGCAATCGCAGCGTCTGAGCGTGACGGATCGCTGGCCAGGCGGGCTATAGCGGGCAGGGTTTGTGGGCCCGAACAGCCCCACCGTCGGCAATCCTAGCGCTCCGGCGATGTGCATTGGGCCGCTATCGTTGCCGACGAAGCCCTCTGCACACGCCAGAAAGGCGGTCATTTCGCGCACCGACATCGTTCCAGCCCAAGCCGCGCATGGTGCGTCCGGGATCAGAGTCGTGTCGCCGGGCCCACCGATCAGGACGCTCTGTTTTCCAAGCGACTCCAAATGCCAAATCAAGTCCGCCGCCTGCCCGAGGTCCCACTGCTTGCGCATGTTCGAGGCTCCCAAATGCATGGCGATCACGGGTCGCTCGTCGAGTTGCGACCGACGCTCCTGGCCCGCGCGCACCTCGGCAGCCGTCAGCCGAAGGTCGGGCTCGTGTGCGGGCAAGCCGAGCAGGTCGAGGATTCGCGGGATGGGCCCCCGCACCTCGTGCTCGTCCGGACTCGGCTGGGTGGCGGCATGAAGCCCGTGGCCGTCGTCCGTCTTGGCGACGCCGATCCGCCTTGGGATGCCCGCCAGCCGCACCCAGCGGGTCAGGGATCGGGAGACCTCGAGGTGAACGGCCAGGTCGAATCCCCTCGACCGAATGCGGCCAAAGTGGGCGGCCTGCTCCCTGAGCCCTAACTTCTTGGGCCGCTCCCACACTTCGATTCCCGGCCAGCCGTGGAACACGCCGGCCCCCGGTGCGCCGACGGAGACGACGATCTCCGCGCCGGGGTGGGCGTCTTGGATCGCGGCTACGGCGCCCGTAGTGTTGACGGCGTCGCCCAGCCACTTCGCCGAGAGCAGAAGAATCCGCACGTCACCGGCCCGGCTCGATGCGCGAGGCCACGGCCTTGACCCACGGGTTCGAATCCTGCCGCAGGGCCAGCAGGTCGGCCCGGAACTCGGCGGGGCACCGCTTGTCGAGCGCCAAGGCTGCCTGGATACGCAAGCCGGCGCGCGTGTCCTTCAGGTACTTGCCTGCGGCAGCCAGCGCGGCGGGGTCACCCACTGCGGCCAAGACTTCGATGCCGATCCGCGCGGTTCGCTCGTCGGGGCTGGAAGCCAATCGCGATCCGGTCATCCTCGCCTGCTCGCCGAACTTGGCGACGTAAGCCAGCGCGGCTCGGCGGATCGGTAGGTCCTCGCGAAGCAGGGCGGCCTCTGCCGTAGAGAACGACACCGGGTCGGCGATGTCGGCCAACGAAACCATCGCGGCTAGAGCAAGGGAACGGTCGCCCATGCCGGCCATCTCGCTCAAACGGGCTACGATTCCCGAGCGAACAGCGGCTGGCACTTCGTTCATCCTCCCGCCGAGGACCGCACCTGCGGCCGACGCGGCCGATCGCTGGTGTACGGCATTGCCAAGCACTTGTGCCAGGTACGGTGCTGCTTCGATGGCGCGAGAGGTGGTGACCAACGATAGCGCCGCTCGGGCCTCCTCGACGTTGGGACTGGCGATCTTGGGGGCGACCAAGGCACGGGCCGGTGCGCCGAGATGCTCGATCATGAATGCAAACGCACGCAACTCGAGCCGGTCCGCTCCGGCGAGCCTTTGGTTGACCATCCACTCGAATGCGGGCTGGCCGATGCCCAGCAGGTTGTTGAGCGCGGACTCGACTTGCGCGGCGGCCGTTCCGACCGCCCACTGGGTCGCCTGATCGTAGAGAACTCCCAAAGCGTCTTGCGAGGGGACCGGCTGGCTCCCAGGAGTCGGCCGAGGTCCACCTCCGGTCGCCGTACCCGTTGGAGCGGCCCGAGCCGTCGAAGGCGCATCGAGGGCGACTCCCCACATCGTGGCCACCGAAGCGGCGGCGTCGGCCAAACCTGCGCGATAGAGATCTGGACCGTCCAAGTCGGCAAACACGCCCAGAGAACCCGAGCCGCGGGCCGCGCTGCCCGTACCCGCAGGACCCATGTACCGATCCTCTCCCGAGGCGTCCAGGAAGATGCCCAGTCCGTTGGCCACTCCGATGCCGGGCCGACTATCGCGCCCGGCGTAGACGTCGTTGCCCGCTCGGTCAAGGAGGAAGGCGACGCCGAAGTCGTGTCCAATGGCATGGGACGCGCCGAACTTCACGGCGTAGGCGTCGTCGCCGGCCAAGTCGAAGAGGTACGCCGCCGTCGCGTGCATGGCGCTGGCTTGGGCGTAGTGGTGGGCGGTGTAGGTGTCGTGGCCAGACCCATCGTAAAGGCTGCCCAAGCTGTACCAATAGCTCGCGGCCTGGCAGTAGGTTTCGCCGATGTACGTGTCGTCGCCCGATGCGTCGGTAAGCAGACCGATGCCGCCATGAACGCCGCCCGTGTCCTCGCGGTAGCCGCTGGCATAGCCTTGCGCGAACGAATAGTGAACGTCGGCGAACAGCGGCGAGTTGAGGATCATGCCTCCAGCCCGGTACTGGTCGGAGCCGTCGCCGTCGAGAAGCCAACCGATGCCCGAAGTGCGCGCGGCACCTTGGCCGTAGAGCCGCAGCCCGTATCGGTCGTCGCCGGAGCCGTCGCGCAGCATGCCGATGCCGAACTGGCCGAAGCCTTGGGCGAGCGTCATCGAATCGTACACGTCGTCGCCGGAGGCGTCGTCGAGCAACCCGACACCAGCGATCCCGCAACCCAACGCGAGCGATTGCGTGAAGTACCGATCGTTGCCTTTGAGGTCGTAGGCGAGGCCGATCCCGAGCAGGCCCGCGCCGATGCTCAGATCCATCGGCTTGTAGAGGTCGTCTCCGTCGAGGTCGATCAGGACCGAGGCGTACCCCGCACCCGCACCGTGGCGCCCAACATACACGTCGTCACCGCCGAAGTCGAGGGTCAGCACGGCGTTCGTGTCTTCGTGACGGTCGGAGCCTTTGCCGCCTATGGCGAGCACCATGCCCTGCACGGTGACCTTGCGAGCGGCCAGATCTTCCTTCTCTGCGGCTGCCTTGAGCCCGGGCATCTCGCGCTCGATGGCGGCGGCCAGCGACGCTCCCGCCGCCCCGATCGCGTCGAGGTCCACGCGTTCCAGCAAAGCGAAGACGGCGCGTCGGTCGCGGTTGGGGTCACGCGCGAACGCGAACCGAATCATCGGTTCTTCCACAGCCAGTGCGGGCAGACTCTCGATGAGCGTCCTCCGCTCGGCGGGTTCCAGACGCGAGGTGGCGGCGCGCACTTCTTCGTTGGCTTGCCGGATCGCGTAGAGCAGGTTGCCGATAGGCGTCTTGAGGGCGCCGAAATCGTTGGGCACACCACGCAGGAAGTCGGCGGGCGCTTGGGCGAAAATGCGCGCCGGTCTTGTGCGGGAAAGGAAGCGCTCGCGGCCCATCTCCAATGCGCGGGACGCCGGGAGACCGAGGGCATCGGCATGCGCGCCAAGCAGCAAGTCGGCTGCGGTCAAGGGATCGTCCAGCGACATGTCCACGACGGCCGAGCGACCCGCGTGTCGGAAGAGCTTCTTCTCGAACTTGAGGTCGGAGACCGTCAGATTGCCGATGTAGAGCGCCTGCTCCAGTCCTTGCTTCTCGCGTGCCTCCAACGCGACTCGTGCCGCATCTTGGGCGACCGCGGTCGAGCCAAAGAGAACAAGCGAGAGCGACAGGCTGAGGGTTTTCAAGATGTCCATGAACGCATGACTCGCGCGACGACGTCCCAGGTGGTTCGCCCTGCCCGCCCGGCATCTTCGAGCGCCCGTTCATCGAAAGGCGTGGTTCCGCCTCGCGAGTCGGCCGAGCGTTCGAGCATGAGACCGGGGCCGGTGTCGCTGGGACTTAGTATGACAAGGTGCGAACCTGCTGAGGGCGGCAAGGGGCGAAACAAGTCGAACAAGTGCGTGTCGAGGCGCTTGCCGAGCCATCCGAGTTCCTCGGCCCGACCCGCTCGCCGAAGCGTGGCGAACGCCTCGATCACGACCAACGAGGTCGGACCCAGGTCCTTGACAAACGCCCAATCGTCGCCGAAGCCCCGCGAGAGAGCGCGTTTGGACGTCAACCCCGTCAGTCTGCAAAGACCCCGGACCCTGAGCGAATCGGTGTGGACCGTCGCAGGTGGATAGCGCAGGGCTAGATTGGGCATCCGGGGCATCCACCCCTGCCCCCAGGGCCAAACCACATCCACGGGCGGCGCGCCGCCATCCAGCCTTCGTTGATTGAACTCAAGGGCCGACAGGACTTCGTGGGAGTCCTCGATGAACTGCCGGAGGACTTGGTCGCCGTCTCCCGCGGGCCATTGCGTCTGGTACTCGTGTCCGACGGCTTGGTCGAACGGGGTCGTCGAAAACTCGATCGGACCGTCCAACCAGACGAGCGCGTTATGGGGTTGCTCACCCGTCAGCCAGAACAGGCGGGGCGTTTGAAGGCGTCGCATCGCGGCCGATGCCTCCGCTTCCTCGTGAGGTTCCATGCGGGGCGCTTCGGCAAGCGTCGCGCCAAGCGTGCCCCAGGTGGCGACCAGACACACGGCCCGTTCGGGAGGCTTCTCGCCCAACCCAGCGACCAGCAAGGGACCGTCCGCCACGGGGTGCTCGGCTGGGTTCAGGCCCAGCCAAGCCGCTTCGCGCAGGCCTTCGGGAGTCTCTGGAGCGAGGGGGACGACGTCGCTCTCGGCAGCCAACGGGGCGAGGTTCGGCAGCGCAATTGTGGCGGACGACTCGCCTGGTTGGCCGACCAAGCCGGGGATCACGAGGACGGAACGCACCATCTCCCCAGATTGTGAACCTTAACGATCCTTCTGGCCGCAGGGGTTGACACGGGAGGGACATGGGGCTATACTGATGACATTGGCAGGGGCCCGTTAGAGGCGCCGCCGAGTTGGAACAGTCCTTGGACGTTCCGCATGGAGTAGTGTTATGACGATTCGCAAGACCGTATTCTGCCTCGCGTTCTCCGCTATCGCCGTTCAGGCGTCGGCCCAGATCAACTTCACCGGGTCCTACACCGAGGACTTCGACACCCTGCTCAACACGGGTTCCGCCAACGCTTGGACCGACAATTCGACCCTCAGCGGCTGGTACCTGCGCCGAGTGAACGACGTGAACACCGTGCTCACCCAGCAGTACAACGCGAACGACGGCGGATCGAATGCCGGTGCCTTGAACTCCTACGGCACCTCCGGTTCGACAGAGCGGGCCATCGGCTCGGTCGCATCGGGTTCGGTAGAGCATCTGGCCTACGGCGTCCGGCTCACGAACAACACGGGTGGCGTGATCAACGAGTTCACGCTGAGCTACACCGGCGAGCAGTGGCGAGACGGCAACAACCTGACCCAGCACTCCCTTCTCTTTTCGTACAAGATCGGCGGTACGAACATCGGTGAGGACCAGCAGACGGCGGGCGGCACCGTCGGCTACTCGGCCGACCCGACTTACACCCGCTTTGCAGGCCTGGACTTCACCGGTCCCATTGCCACGAGCGTCGCCGGACCCTTGGACGGCAACCTGTCTGCGAATCAGGCGGCGATCAGCAACACCGTCACCGGTCTCACGTGGAACCCGGGCGAAGACCTGTGGATCCGCTGGGTGGACCTGAACGACGTCGGCAACGACCACGGCTTGGCCGTCGACAATCTCGAGTTCACGGCGAACCCCGTCCCCGAGCCCGGCTCGATGATCGCGCTCGCCATGGGCGGTCTGGGTCTGCTCGCCCGACGCCGCCGCAAAGCCTAACGCTTCCCACTAGCGAATCGCGCCAACCGTCGCCTCGATGAGTTCCAAGACTCGTCGGGCGGCGGTTGGCTCTGTTCTGAGGGGCAGGCGCACGCTGTCGCTGGCCAAGCGACCCCACGATCGCAGGACTCCCTTGTGCGTCGCGGGCTGGGGCGAGGACCGAATGGCTTCGAGGAGCGGCTGGATGAGGGCCTGTCGCTCTTCGACGCTCTCGCGGTCGCCTGCCAAGTGATCGCGCACGATCTGAACCAGATGTGGGGCGAGCACGTTGGCGGCGCCGCTGATGGAGCCCGTCCAACCGTGGCGTAGTGCGTCGGCGAGCAGGGTCTCGTCGCCGACCAGAATCGCTTTCCCCGCGGGCACAGCCTCTCGATACATGGGCAGGTTCTCGGGAAAGCCGCTCGAGTCCTTGATCCCCGCAAACCGCTCGTGGGCCGAGATCGCTTGCACGATGGCGCGCGTGAGCGGGAGGCCCGTCATCGCGGGGTGGTTGTAAGCGATCACCGGAAGCGGGGAAGCGTCCATCAGCGCCAAAAACCAAGCAGAAACAGCCTCCTCGCCCACGTTGCGCCAATAGGCGGGCGGCATCACCAGAACCGCAATGCACCCCTCCTTGGCCGCTTGCTTGGCGAGCCAAACGGCTTCGGAAAGGCTGGGCGTCGCAATGCCGAGGATCAACGCCATGCTTCCGGCAAGAGGTTTGGCGAGCTGGGACCAGGTCGCGCTTCTCAGGGGCGGAGAGGCTGGGGCCTTCGCCATTCGTGCCGGCGAGCACGACGCCCTCGGATCCGGCGGCTTCGAATCCGGCGAGCAAGCGGGCCAGGGACTCGGCATCCAAGCGGCCGGATGAGTCGAAGGGCGTGACCGATGCGGGATAGATTCCGGGTGCAAGCATCGCTGGCGGTACAATACCGGGATTATCTCCCCGCACCCATGACCCTCCGCGCGCACTTTGATGAACGAATCGCCCAACTCCGCCGCCAAGTGGCGGAAATGGGTGCGCGCACGTTGGACATGTTGCGGGATGCTGTCGAGGTGGTGGCTCGCAACGAAGGGTCGCAACTCGACCGCTTGAAGCAGGAAGAGACCGACATCGACCGTCGCGAGAACGAGATCGTGCGCGAAACGGTCGTGCTGATCATGCAGGAATCGCCCGTCGCCAGCGATTTGCGGTTTCTGACTGCGACGCTGGGTGTCGTCGGTGAAATCGAAAGCACGGCCGACATCGCGCTCAAGTTGGCGCGTTGCTCCCGCGAGATTGGCGGCAACTTTCCCATCGAACTTCGCTTGAACCTTCAGCGCATGGGCGAATTGGCCCGCCGTGCGTTCTCGGAAGCGCTCCGGCTCTATGGAGATTACGAGAGCGGCTTGGTGGAAGACATCGAAGAACTGGAGCGCGAGATTGACAGCGCGTACGCCGAAGCGCGTTCGGTCCTTCTGGAAATGCTTCGAGAGAATCCCTCGAACGCCGCCATCCTGCTGCGCTGCCTCGACGCGTTCCACAAGCTGGAGCACGTCGGCGACCGAGCCCACGAGATCTGTGGTCGGTTGCGCTCGGCGCACGAGCCAGCGGGCGGCCCCCAAACACTATGAGCTTCGTACAAGTGATCCCCCTCGGGGGCGCCGACGAGATCGGCAAGAACTGCAACGTGGTGCGGCAGGGCGACGACATCGTCGTGGTGGACTGCGGCCTTTCGTTTCCGAGCGAGGAAATGCTGGGGGTGGACATCGTCATCCCCGACTTCCGCTACCTGCTCGCCAACCGCGACAAAGTGCGGGGCGTGTTCATCACGCACGCGCACGAGGATCACGTGGGGGGGCTCCCCTACCTGCTGCGGGAGTTGCAGGTGCCGGTCTATTGCAGTCCGCTCGCCGCAGCCCTGTTGCGACCCAAACTGGAAGAGCGGGTGGGCGCGAAGGCGTTCGACCTTCGGATCTTCAATCCTGGCGACATCATCGAAGCCGGTTCGCTGAGCGTCGAACCCATCCGCATCACGCACAGCATTCCCGAAACGTGCGCGATGGCCGTCCGGACGGCGCAGGGCATCGTGCTGTTCACCGCCGACTTCAAGTTCGACTTCACGCCGGTGGACGGCAAGATGGCGAACATCACGCGGCTGGGCGAACTCGGGCGCGAGGGTGTCATCGCACTGGTCAGCGACTGCACCAACGCCGAGGAAACCGGCTGGAGCCTGAGCGAAAGCGTGGTGAAGAACGGTCTCCGAAACGCGTTCGCCAATGCGCAAGGCCGCGTGTTGTTGACCACGTTCGCCAGCAACATCCACCGCATGCAGCAGACCATCGACGTGGCGGCGGAGATGGGACGCAAGGTGGCCATCGCCGGTCGGCGCATGGAGCAGACCATCGAGATCTGCGCGAAGATGGGCTACTTGAAGCTGCCGCCGGGGGTGATGATCGCGTTGCGCGATTCGACCCAGTATCCGGCGCACCAGTTGGCCATTCTCACCACGGGCACGCAGGGCGAGCCGCTCTCGGCGTTGGTGCAGATGAGCAAGGGTGAATACTCGCGGCTGCAGATCCAGAAGGGCGACACCGTGCTGTACTCGGCACGCCCGATCCCCGGCAACGAGGCGTCCATTTGGCGCACGGTGAATCGCCTCTTCCGGCAAGGGGCCACGGTGCTCTACCAAACACCGCAGCCCATCCATGTGAGTGGACACGCGCACCAAGAGGAACTCAAGATGATGATCAACCTCACGCGCCCGTTCTATCTCATGCCGGTGCATGGCGAACCCCGGCACCAACATCAGTACCGACGCATGGCGTTGGAGATGGGGCATGCCGAACATCGCATCTTCGAAATGCGCGACGGCGTGCCGGTGTGCATGGACGAGCGTTCGGCGTGGCTGGGCGAACCCGTCGAATTCGGCCGAGTACTGGTGGACCGGGGCGGCGAGCCGGGGATCAGCGACGACGTGTTGCGCGACCGCTCGAACCTGAGCAACGATGGGTTTGTGGCCGTCACCGTGGTGGTGGACGTGGATACGGGCGAGTTGGTCGGTCCGCCCACGTTCCAGCATCGCGGCATCCATGCCAAGCCCGAGGCCATCGCGGGCCTCTCGGAGTTCATCGCCGACGGACTCTCGACGTTCTCGCGCGACGACCTGAAGGACGTGGACCGAGTGCGTTTCGACGTGGCGGACTTGGCCAAGCGGCACCTGCACAAGAAGGCGGGCATCCGTCCGGTCATCGTGCCGATTGTGGTCGAGGTCTGACCTTGGAATCGCTGGAGGCCGTCGTGTTGGCGGGCGGTGCGAGCCGCCGTATGGGCCAAGACAAGTCGCGCCTGCCCGTGGGGGGCGAACCGATCCTCGAGCGCTTGGTGCGGCTGCTTCTCGAAGGGGACGTGCCGGTGACCGTGTTGGGTGGACGCCCGATCGTCGGGGCGGCGTTTCTGCCCGATGGGGATGCGTTCTCCGGCCCGTTGGCGGCGCTCGCGGATTGGAGTCCCTCAAGACCCCTTGTACTCGTCGTTTCGTGCGACGCGGTGCGGTTTCACACAGGGGTGGTGCGGGGGTTGCTCGAGTTGATGGGCCAACATGAGGCGGCGATCCCGGTTGTCGAAGGGCGGACCCAGCCGTTGTGCGCCCTTTATCGCGCATCGGCATGGGAGCACGCCCGAGCGGCGAAAGCGGAGGGATCTTCGCGAGTCCGCGACTGGACGGACCGCTTGGACGCATTCTACGCTGACGAAGATGCCCTGCGGTCGGCAGGGATCGACCCCCGTGACGTGGTCGGCGTGAACGACCCAGATGCCTTTCGCCGGGCTTTGGAAGACGCCGTTCAGGAATGAACGGGTAGAACCGGGCTTGTGAAGCACTTCGTGCGGAGCCTTACGTTGCTGGTGCTCGCCATGGTCGGCGGGTGTTCCACCATCACGGGCGACGGACGCACCGTGGTGAGGGTCGCCACGTGGGGCGGAGCGGGCGACGACAGCGAGTTCGCCAAGGTGGAGCGCGAGATTTTCGCCGAATTCGAGCGCCAGAACCCGGACATCGACATCCGACTGGAGTTGATCCCTGGCTCGCAGGAGTACGTCCGCAAGATGCTCCTGAACTTCATCGCACGGTCGGAGCCCGAGGTCATGCTGCTCGATGCGTCCAGCGCAGCGGTGTTCGTGGACAACGGCGTGCTCAAGGACCTGACGCCGATCATCGCCAAGGACCAGTCGTTCGACCTCGACGCGTACTTTCCGAACGTGGTGGACATCGCGCGGCGAGGCGATCAGGTTTACGCCATCCCCAAGGACTTCACGCCGATGGTCCTCTACTACAACCGCAGGCTCTTCGATGCGGCGGGCGTGGGCTATCCGAAGGACCATTGGACGTACGAGGAGTTTCTCGATGCGGCCAAGCGGCTGACCGACCGTTCAAGAGGTGTCTACGGGTTCAAGTTCGCGAATTGGATGCCCGGATGGATCACATGGATCTGGAATGCTGGCGGCGACGTGCTGAACGCCGAGGGCACGATGTCTTCCGGAGCGTTCGACTCGCCCGAGACGCAGCGGGGCGTCGAGTTCCTCGCCACCCTGATGAAGGAAGGCGTCTCGCCGTCGCTGTCCGAGTCTGCCGCAATGGGTGTGGACCTGTTCACCCAGGGGCAGGCCGCGATGGAAATCAGCGGGCACTGGGCGCTCATCGGCTACGCTGCCGCACCCAAGGGTTCCGATGGAAAGCCGCTGTTGGCAATGGACGACGTGGGCGTGGCCCCCGTTCCGACGCAACTCTCTTCGTCGCAGACGGTCATGTACGAGTCCGGCTGGGCGATCGGCAAGCACTGCAAGCGCGTGGACGAGGCGTGGCGGTTCGTCAAGTACATGACCTCCGAGGAGGTCCAGCGCAAGTACGCCCGCCTGGGCTTGGCGGTGTCGGCTCGCCGGGACGTGGCCGAGGAGATCGCTGCCAAGGACCCTCGTGAGGCCAAGTTCTTCGAGATCGTGCCCTCTGCCCGACCGCCTTGGGGCGCGAAGGTCGAGAAGTACAACCCTGTTGAAACGATCGGTCAGAACATGATGGACAGTGTGCTGAAGAGCGGCAAGCCGATCCCCGAAGCGTTGCGCCACGCCGCGAACCAGGTGGACAAGGAGTTCGCGAAGTGAAGCAACGACCCATCGGCTACCTGTTCATTGCTCCCGCCACGATCCACTTGCTGCTCTTCGCGTGGATTCCGATCGCTTATGCCGCCTATCTGAGCCTCTTCAAGTGGGATTTGCTCAAGGACTCCAAGCCGTTCATCGGCCTGAAGAATTACGCTGACACGCTCCAGGATCAAGCGTTCTGGAACGCGATGTGGAACTCGACTCGCTACACCTTGGTGAGCGTTCCCGTTGGGATGGTCGTCGCGCTGTTCGTCGCGTTGATGATCAATCAGAAGCTTCGCGGCATCACTTTGTTCCGCACCCTCTATTACATTCCGGCGATCAGCAGCGGAGTCGCGGTTTCGATGCTCTGGATCTACGTGTACCTTCCCGAGCACGGATTGATCAACACGATCCTGATGCGATTCGGGCAGAACATCGACTTCTTGAGTCATCCGGCTTGGGCCATGTGGGCGCTGGTGTTCATGTCCATCTGGACGGGCTTGGGTCCCCGCATGATCCTCTTTCTGGCCGGTTTGATCGCCATTCCCACGTCGCTGTACGAGGCAGCCGATCTGGACGGGTCTACGCCCTGGAAGACGTTTTGGCACGTGACCCTTCCCATGTTGGTGCCGACGACGTTCTTCGTGCTGGTCACGTCGACGATTTCGGCGTTTCAGATCTTCACACCGGTATACATGATGACGAGAGGCGGGCCTGAAGGAACGACCGACGTGGTGGGCTACCACATCTACTCGGAGGCGTGGGAGAAGTTTCACGTCGGCTTGGCGAGCGCCAAGTCGTTCATCTTGCTGCTCGCGATTCTGGCGGTAGCCTACTGGCAATTCCGCGCGATGAAATCCCAGCTGGAAGGGTACAGCACGACGGTGAGCTGATGAAGCGAAAGCGGCAACTACCTCTTCGGCTTCGCTCCTGGTTCGTCAGGGCGCTTAGGGTTGTGGTCGTCTATGCCGCCCTTATCCTCCTGGCCGTGTTCCTGCTGGCGCCCTTCGCTTGGATGGTGCTGGTCTCGTTGCATCCCAGCAAGGCGCCGATCCCCACGATGCAGACCCTTTGGCCCCAGCAATGCGAGTTGATTGGGTTCAATCCTACGAGGTGTTGGGAGCAGTTTCATTGGGAGAACTACGCGTTCGTGCTCAGCATGCCCGACATCCCGGTTGCGCGGTTCTTCTTCAACTCGATCGTCGTCACCACGGTGGTCGTGGCTGGACAGTTGCTGGTGGCCTCATTGGCGGCCTATGGATTTGCGCGGCTGACCTTCAAAGGCCGGGACTTCATCTTCTTGATGTTCCTGTTGAGCATGATGTTCGCGGGCCCGGTGACGCAGATTCCCGTCTACCTGATGGTTCGATGGTTCGGGTGGCTGAACACTTACGCCGCCTTGATCGTTCCGGGCCTTGGCAGCGCGTTCAGCGTCTTCCTGTTTCGACAGTTCTTCGCCGCCATCCCGAAGGAGCTCGAAGAGGCCGCGCGGATGGATGGCGCGGGCGATTTGCGGATTTATGCGCAGGTCATCATGCCCCTGAGCAAAGCGGCTTTGGCGACTGCCGGCGCGTTCTCGTTCTTTGCCGTGTGGACCGACTTCTTCTGGCCGTTGCTCGCAACGAACTCGATGGAGATGCGGACGCTGGAAGTCGGTCTATCGGTCTTCAAGAACAGCTACGGGGCAACCAACTGGCCCTTGCAGATGACCGCCGCCGTAGTCGTGATGCTGCCTCTGCTCGTCGCGTTCCTATTCACCCAGCGCTATTTCACGAAGGGCATCATGTTGGGCGGACTGAAGTAGTAGGGAGGGGAAGAAGGAAGAAGGAAGAAGGAAGAAGGATGGGGGAAGAGGGAAAGCTCATCCATCTTCCATATTCCAATCCCCCTCACGAATCGGACCTGTGCGAGGAAGCCAGCTGCTCGAAGCGGCCGGTGACCATAAAGGCAACACGCTCGGCGATGTTCACGGCATGGTCGGCGATGCGCTCGAAGTGGTGGATCGCGAGGAGCAGATAGCTGGCGCTGACCACCGTATGCGGCTTGGATTTCATCGCTTCGTGCAGTTGCTCGCGAAACGCGCGGTAGAGGTCGTCCACCTCGTCGTCCATGCCGCACACGCGGTGGGCGATGTCGATGTCGCGCTTCACGAAAGCTTCGATGGCATCGCGCAACATCCGCGCGGCCAAGCCTGCAATGCGCCGAATGTCGATCATCTCCGAGGAGCCGTGGTCGAGGTCGATTTTGCGCGCGATCTTGGCAATATCTACCGCCAAATCGCCCACACGCTCGAGATCGGTGACCATCTTGAGCACGGTCCCGACGGTTCTGAAGTCGCTGGCCAGGGGTTGGTGCAACACGAGCAACCGAAGGCAACGCACCTCGATATCCAAGTCGGCATGGTCGATGACGTCGTCGCGCTGAATGACCTCGGTGGCCAGCGGAGTGTCGAGCGTCGAAAGCGCGCGAACCGCGTCGGCGATCATGGCGTCCGCGACGCTCGCCATCGAGAGCACCTCGTGCTCGATGGCGCGAATCTCCTGATCCACCAGAGCGCGGCTCGGGGTGACAGGGTGGATGGAATCCGGCTCGGGGTGACTCATGGCAGACGCCTTAGCCGGGATTGTGACAGAAGTAAGTGTGCTGGCCCTCTTCCGAAGGCCCAGGGTCTTGGGTCCGGCAGACGTCCAGGGCGCGCACGCATCGGCCCGCGAACCGGCAACCTTTGAATCGCGTCGTGGGGTCGGGCAGTTCGCCCTCCAGCGGCTCGGGCAAGTGCCCAAGCTTGTCCAAGGTCGGTGCCGACTCCAGCAAGGCGCGGGTGTAGGGATGCCGAGGGTTTTCGAAGACCTGCTCGGTCGGGCCGGTCTCGACGATCCGGCCAAGGTACATCACGGCGATGCGGTCCGCCAGGTACCGGACCGTGGTCAGGTCGTGGGAGATGTACAGGAAGGCGCAACCGAGGTCACGCTGGATGTCCTTCAGCAGGTTGAGGATCTGCGCTTGAATGCTCAGGTCGAGGGCGGCCGTCGGCTCGTCGAAGATGACCAAGGGGGGCCGCAGGGCGAGGGCGCGCGCGATGGCCACGCGTTGCCGCTGCCCGCCGCTCAACTGGTGCGGGTAGCGCGACATCACGGTCGGGTCGAGCCCGACTTCGCGGAGCAGGGAAGCCACGTCGCCGGACTTGCCTGTGATCCGCCAGGGTTCCGAGACGCTGCGTTCGACTTTCCACTTGGGGTTGAGGCTGGCGTAGGGGTCTTGCCAAACGATGCCCACTCGCTCGGCAAGCCCACGGCTCGTGCCACGAACAATCGTTCCATCCACCTCGATGGTGCCCTCGACGATGGGCTGGAGGCCCAGAATAGCTCGGGCTAACGTGGTCTTGCCGCAACCCGATTCGCCGACCACCGCAACCGTTTCGCCGGGGTTCACCGAAAGGCTGACCCCGTCCACGGCACGCACTTTGCCCGATGGAACGCCGAACTCGACGACCACGTTCTTGACGTCCACGACGATGCGGGGCGGAGCGGCGGTCGCCGTCAAGACTCGGTTTGACCTCCGCTGGGGCGGTGGCTCCAAAGCAGCTTTGCGCTGAGCTTCATGAGGAAGTCATTGTAGCCCGCCCGAACCAGCCGCGTCGTTCGATCCGACACGCTCACCTCGACCAAATCGTCGGTCAGCAGGTGCAACTGGTGCTGGCCATCGGCTGAGAGCACGGCGTCGCCCTGCGGTTCGATGCGGAACTGGATGCGGCTGGCCTCGCTCACGATGAGGGGACGCGCACTGAGCGTGTGCGGTGCGATAGCCGTGAGCAGGATGCCGCGCAGACTCGGGTCCACCAACGGGCCTCCCGCGGAGAGGTTGTAAGCCGTAGAGCCGGTGGCCGTCGCCGCCAGCACGCCGTCGGCCGGGTAACTCGTGAGCCCGACGCCGTCCACGGCCACGTTCACCACCACCATGCCGCTTGTGGGCGTACGGTGGATGACGCTCTCGTTGAGCGCGTGCAGCGTGGCCACACCTTGCCCGTTGCGGACCAGGTCGGTGCGGATCATCATCCGCTCCTCGATGACGCCGGTCCCGTCGAGGAAGCCCTGGATCATGCACTTGGCTGCCTTCGGTGGGCATTGGGTCACGAAGCCGAAGCGCCCGAAATTGACGCCGAGGATGGGCGTTCCGAGCCGGGAACACCAACCCGCCGCCTTGATCAGCGTGCCATCGCCTCCCATGGTCACCACGAGTTCGGCGTTGGCGAAGTCGTCGGGCTCGGTGCGATGGGCGCCCACCAGGGCGAACGACTCGCGGTCGGCACCGACGGTCACGCCGAGTTCATGGAGCCAGGCCACCAGTTCGCGCGCGGCACTGGTCGCCTCGCTGCGGTGGACATTGACGATGAAATTGACGCGCACTACAGGGTCCCAGCGGTTCGCATCCGACGAAGGTTCGTCTTGGCCTCTTCATTGTTCGGCGCGATCTTGAGGGCCTCCTCCAGCAGCTTGATGGCCTCTGGTCGGCGGTTCGTCTGTTCGAGCGCCACGGCAAGGTTGTTCATGGCGGCGACGAACTTCGGATTGGCGGCGAGAGCGTCCCGAAGGGGCTTCTCGGCCGCAGTCGCGTTGTTGGCCGCAAGGTAGAACAACCCGAGGCCGTTGAGCGCCTCCGCGTTTCGGGGCTGGTCTCGCAGGATCGTCTCGTACTCGGTCTTGGCCGCCTCGCGTTCTCCCGAAGCCCAAAGGGCGTTCGCGAGGCTGAGGCGGGCACCGTGCAGTTTCGGGTTCAAAGCCAGAGCATCGCGCCACGCGGCGATGGCGTTGGGCATGTCGTTGACCGCCAACGCGCATGCGGCCATGTTCAGTCGCGCCGATTCGCTTTGGGGGTTCAGCCCAGCAAGCCGCTGAAACATCACGAAGGCGTCGGAGTATTGCTTGCGGCGCATCAAGAGCACGCCCAAGTTGTTGATCGAATCAAGGTCCGAAGAATTGACCTGAAGCGCCTGACGGTAAGCCGTCTCGGCGGCGGCGTCCTGCTTGAGTTGCTGGCGCGCGACCCCCAAGTTGAACCAGACTTCGGCCCGTTCGGGGTGACTCTGGCTCAGCGATCCGTACACGTTGGCCGCCAGGTCGTGTTTGCCCGTGCGGGCGTAGACCTCGCCCAAAGAAAGGCCGATGTTCAGGTCGCGCGGATCGAGCCGGTAGGCGCGCTCGAGATACTTCAGGGCTCGTCCCGGCTCGCGCTTCTTGAGCAGTACGAACGCGCAGTTCTTGGCGAAGACAACGTTCGTCGGTTCGAGGTTGCTGGCGACACCGAAGCTGGCTGCGGCACGCTCGAGTTGGTCCGCGTGCTCGTAGGCGATGCCCAGATTGTTCAGGACGTACGGGTCGTTGGGCTTGAGCTTGTTGGCGGTCTCGAAGGCCTTCACCGCCTCCTTCCAAGTCTCTTGCGCCAGATGGATATTGCCCATGTTGTACCAAGGCTCGAACAGCCCCGGATCGCCTTGGACGACCTTCAGGAACTGGGCCAGCGCCTTTTCGTACTGCTTGGTGCCCAAGTAGGCGTTGCCGAGGTTGTTCTGCGCCTCCAAGTCGAGCGGGCGGGCGGTGGCGACGGGCTCCAGCATGGCGACCGCCTGATCTTCCTTTCGGGCCTGCAGGTACAGGAAACCCAACCAGGCGCGAACGTCGAGTTCGTCGGGGTGGGCTTTGTGAAGCGCCTCGAAGGCGGCGACCGCATCGTCGAGCGGCTTGCTCCGATAGACCTCGATGGCGGCCTGGAGTTGTTGGGCCAGCGTGACGTCCTGGGTGGTGGGCTGCGCCTGACCGAGCGTCGCCAGAACGAGCCCCATTGCGGCAAAGAGCTTTGTCAGATTCATGGGTACGACGTTGCCTTCGGCATCGCCTCCGGGGGCTCAGTTTACACGTCGCCCGCCCCAGCGGTGGGACTGCGAGCTCTCCGGTCAAGTTCGGACCAAGTTTGCCGACAATTCAAGCAAGCACCATGCGCACGCAAGTCCAGCCCCGGAGAAGCAGCCTGTCCATTCTCGACGCGAGGTTCGCGTCAAGGGCAGACGCTCTGGCGAACCTGTATCGGATGTTGCGCAAGCAAGCGCCCACCATGGACCGGGCCGAACTGGAGAGCCGCCAGCGTGTCTGGATCGCCACCCTCGGCCATTTGGGTGTTTCCCAAGCCCTCGCCGAGGAAGGGTGGAGCGAGCTCTTGGGCCTTGCCCGAAGCGAGCCCGCCGTCGCCGAAGACGTCGCCTAGCCCATAATCAGGGGCATGTTGCTCGCACTCGCCGCTGCAGCGGTGCTCAACGTTGGGTTCAAGTACACGGCAGCGGAGGGCCTGAACCTCTCGTTGCAGGGCATCCCGATCGTTCAAGGGTCTTGGTTCCAGTACTACGCCCCGGGTTGGACCAAGGGCTACTACAGCTCGATCTACAACCCGCAGACGGTGACCCGCGAAGCCGACGGCTCGACCGTGGTCGTGTTCCGATCGGGCGACGGCAAGGTGAGCGGGCGTCACGTCTACCGCCCCGACGAGACCGGGGTGACCGTGGACTACGAATTCGCGTGGCACTCGGACGAGCCCGCGATGGTCGAGTTGGCCGCCGGCATGCTGTGGGCTCCGGCCCTCACCCACGGCTCGATCCGCATCGACGGCGGGGAAGGCCGCTCGCTCGACAAACGCGAGTTCCAGGGCAGCGGATTCGAGCGGCGCACGTTCGGCCCAACCGGCTCCGAATTCCGATTCTTTGCGCCCGTGGGCGAGGTGGTGGCGAGTTCGCCTCAGAACGGTTGGGTGTGCTTCGACGGTCGGGGCTACAACCAGAGCTGGGCCCAGAACAAGGACCTGTTTTGGTTCGGTTCGACCGGTGTGCCCGTCGCCAAGGACAGCCCCGCTAGGCTGTCCCTGCGGTGGTCGCTGACGCCAGGGCAGTCCGCAGGCGCAGCCATTGATCGCGTCGAGATCGCGACCGCGCCACGACAGATCGAGGGGGCGCGCGAGGTCGGCAAGCCCCTCCCGTTGGTGCCCCGACCCAAGTTCTACGAACCCCGCGAAGGAGTGCTGGACCTCGGCCAGTACCCGCTCATCCGCGTGCCACAGGGCGACTTGCAGTTGGGGACGGAGTTCACCCAGACCCTCTATTCGCGTTGGGAGCCGGAGCGACCGTCGCGGCGCGGTCAGCAGACCGTCATCGAAGTGGTCCGCGAAGACCTCAAGCTGCCGGCCGGGGCGTATTCGATCGAAGTCGGGCCGACGGGAGCGAAGGTGCGCGGACAGGACGACGCCGGGCTGATCCAAGGCATGCGCACGCTAGCCAAGATCGCCGTTCCGTACGAGGGGCGTCTCGGCTTGCCGTACTGCCGCATCGACGACTGGCCGCGCCTCGACTGGCGGGGCGTCCACTTGTTCGTGGGGCCGCAAGCGCTCGACTTCCATCAGATGTTGATCACGCGCGCCCTTGCGCCTCTGGGCTTCAACAAGATCGTCCTGCAATGCGAACGGTCCGATTGGCTGTCCACCCCGGGCATCCAGACGTCCATGACGATGCCGCGGCGAATGCTCAAGGCGGAATTCGACTACCTTCGCTCGAGGGGCATCGAGCCCATCCCGCTGATTCAGAGCTTCGGGCATATGGAGTGGCTGTTCGCCAACGGACAGAACAGGGAATTGGCGTTCAACCCGGATGTGCTGTATTCGGTGGACCCGCGCAAGCCTGCCACGCGCCATCTGCTGTCGGCGCTGTGGGACGAAGCCATCGAACTGCTCGAGCCCAAGACCATCCACTTCGGGCTGGACGAGGTGGACATGCGAGGGTGGCCCGAGGACCCGGCGCTGGTCACCGAATTGTGGGGCATCCAGCTGCCGTTCTTGGCCGAGATCGCCAACCGGCACGGGGTCTACATGATGCTGTGGGGCGATAAGGGACTTGCACCCGGTGAGGCCATTGACGCCGCGCTCGGCGATACGCCGCAAGACGCGGCGGCGAGGCGCAGGGCGATTCCCTCCAACGCCATGATCGCCGACTGGCACTACAAGGACGATCCCAACTCCGAGGGCTTCTTGGCTTCGCTCAAGTTGTGGAAGAAGGAGCGGAAGAACCCCATCGCCAGCACGTGGTTCCGACCCAACAACATCCGGGGTTTCGTGCGCGCCGCAGCCGAAGAAGGCGTGGGCATGTTGCAGACGACGTGGGCGGGATACGAGAGCAACGAACGCAATATGCTGCGCGCGTTCCACCAGTTCTCGGCGATGGTGCTGGCCGCCGACTATGCGTGGACAGGGCGCATGGATCTGCCGAGCGAACTCGACTACGACCCCGTGGACCTGATGGGCCGCATGCTGTACGGGCCGGTGGGCACGCTTCGCCCGCAGCCGGGCTTCTTGATCACCGAGGGCGAGCCCAGGCCGCTGGGGGACTACCAGATTCCCATCTCGGTGGCCAAGGCGTTCCGCCACTCGCTGACGCAAGAGGGGGCGGCGGGGCCGCTGGAGATGGAGTTCAAGGTGGATCGCGACGGCACGGCCGTGGTGATGGCTTTGGATTGCCTCTCGCGTTTGAACGATGGCGATCTCGTCGGGACGGTCGAGATGGCGTTCGCCGATGGCGGTTCGCGAAAGGTCGAGTTGCGCTATGGCGAATGGCTGCGCGCCTACCAGGACGAGCAGGCGGCGATCTTCGCACCCCGTGTGGACGGATTGGCCCTGGCGCACCTACCCGTGTTCGACTCGGCCGAACGCGAAAACCGCGTGCGCCGTTTGGAGAAGGTCAGCGTGACCGTCCCCTCGGGCCTTGGCGGACTGCGGATTCACGGGATGACATTGCTGGGCCTCTCGCGTTGACGAAGGACCCACCACCAGAAGCTAGGCGTCGAGCAGGGCGGCGATGCCGGGCCTTCCAGAACTCGAGGCTGGCTTTGAGAGACATCTTATGATATGATGAGATTGGTTTCGGTGAGGAAAGCTTATGGACCCAGAAGAAGAGGAACCCGTAGAGGAAGATCCGGTAGCCATCGAGGTTGCGGCGTTCGGCGAGTTTCTCGATGAGTCGGAAGACGACGAGGAGATACCAGAGAAGGTCCTTGAACCCTGCTCGGCCCGCCCTTGGCCCAACTGCGTCTTGTACCTCGCCGGCGAACCGTGGGTGAACCCCGCTGCCGAGGGATCCGGTCTTTGGCCGAGCACCGGGCTTTCGATGCCGACCAATCCTCCTTTCTTTGGGCTGCTCTGCGACACGGTCTATACGATGCCGGACGGACTCCGCGAATTGGTGCGCCCCTTAGGCGTCCCAAGCGGTCAAACCGGGCCAATCGGAGGCGTCGTTCATGTGGAACGAGTTGCCGTCGGAACACGTTGGCGGCACATCTACCGAGTTGAATTTTACCGCAAACGGTTCCACCATGCGAAGTCGAGCGGAAACTCTCGCCACCTGGTTACACCCATCGAGGTTGCTTGACGGAATTCGCATCATGCTCAAACGCGACGAGGCCGACTGGAACGAAAGCGGGGAATCCCATTGGTTCAGCGTTTCTTACGATACGAACAAGATTGCGACTGCGGACGAACTCCACCACGCGAACCAGATGAAACGGTGGGACAACGACTTCTTGGTCTTGCCTTACGCCATCATTTACGATGTGTTCTTGGATGACAGCGTCCTGGTGAGCGAGGGATTGGTGGCAGGTGCTCTGGACCTGTACATGTCCAAGGTCGTGAACCACCATTGGTCGCGCAACTACTCGATGTTCGCAGAGGCTCAATGGGCAGCTGCATTGGCCAAGAAAGGTAACGCCGAACAGGCGCAACAATGCATAGATTACGTTCTCTCCCACCAGATGCGCGAAGGCAAAGCCACCAACCGCGATCTAATGTGGCTGGCGCTTGCCGAAAAGTGGATCGGCGATTCGGAATACGTGTTTCGATGACCATTATGGGTTTGCACAAGTCTCTGTCTTTGTTTGTGTTGGTCATCTGCATCGTTTCTTGTGGTGGCTCCAGCAGGCTCGGGTCTAGTACTGCTGGTGGAGATTCTGGTGGCTCTGAAGTCTTCGCAGCTACAGAGGTTCTTGTTCCCGAACGGAACCTGTATGCGGTGTCCGACGATGCGCAAGTACTGGTCGGAGGCAACGTCTACATTCGGAATGGAACGACAACCGTCGTGGCAGCACCCGCCGGGGCGGGCGTTGCCTTTGACCACCTCACTCCCGACGGTACAGTGGCCATCGGGAAGTACGGGCGGCCGTATCCGCACGGCAACATGCTGCTGGCATACTCTCCCGAGTTCGGCGTCGTGGACTTCTACAAGCCGCAGCGCTCCGACCTCCAGTTTCGCGGTCTAGACCCCGACGGCACAGTGTGGATCACGCACGGGGGCGTCGCCGGCGGCCAAGCAGGCGCCTTCAAGTGGAAGTATCCCGGCCCAGAAGTCCCCGTCACGGGCGAGGAGGTGCCGCCTTGGCTCGCGTTCGACGGCGCGGACACGACGCCGGAGGGCTACTACGAGCATAGGCTCTTTCGAGCCAGCCCCAATCGGCAGTGGGCAATCGGCTGGGCGCGGACCCGCCTGGAGGACGGCTCAGTGCGAATGGACTGGCTTCTCTGGAGCGTGACCGCTCCGCCGGAACGACTGCCACTGGAGCTTGGCGCCGCGGAACGAGTGGACGATACGGGAAAAGTGATCACCGGTGCCGAATGGGTGACGCCCTCCGAACTCGAGTACCGCGTTTGGGTTCGAGGCCACCCAGTGGTCACCTTGGCCGAAGCGTTGCGTCTAGGGGGTGCAGACGTATCAGCGTCGCCCCTCCTGAAGATCGCTGGCTATTCTCCGAACAGGCGTCTGCTGATCTGTACGGATCCGCTCGAGACGGGCTATCGCCACTTCCTGCTGCGTGTGGACCCCGAGGGCAAGTGAGACGATGGCGGCGCGGGCTCAATGGGCAGCTGCATTGGCCAAGAATGGAAACGCCGAGCAGGCGCAACAATGCATAGATTACGTTCTCTCCCACCAGATGCGCGAAGGCAAAGCCACCAACCGCGATCTCATGTGGCTGGCGCTTGCCGAAAAGTGGATCGGCGATTCGGAGTACGTGTTTCGATAGGAGCGGCGATGGACCTCCGACGATCTCTCGTTATGTGTGCTCTCGCGGCATGCATCGTCTCATGCGGGGGGAGTCGTCTAGGTTCCGGCATCGGTGGAGACACCGGCGGACAAGTTCCCGCTTTCACCGCAACAGAACTGGACTACCCGAACTACCTGCTTCAGTCTGTTTCCGACGATGGGCGGACTTTTGCCGGGGTAAACCGATACATTCGCGACGGAGCGGTAACGGAGGTGGTACCGCCCGAGGGCAACGGCACCGACTTACTATATCTGACTCCCGACGGTACAGTGGCCATCGGGAAGTACGGGCGGCCGTATCCACACGGCAACATGCTGATGGCGTACTCCCCCGAGTTCGGGGTGGTGGACTTCTACAAGCCTGAGCGTCGGATGATGCAGTTCCGTGGTTTGGACCCCGACGGGACGGTCTGGATCTCCTACGGAGGCGTAGACCCCTACCCGCCCGGAGGCTTCAAGTGGAAGCACCCTGGCCCAGAAATCCCCGTGACGGGAGACGAGATGCCCCCCTACGTCGCCTTCGACGGTGAGGCTCAGCTTCCGGAGGGCTACGATGAGCGCAGACTCTTCAGGGCCAGTTCGAACCGGCAATGGGCCATCGGTTGGGCGCGCATTCGGCTGGAGGGTGGGCAAACTCAAGAGGATTGGTTCTTGTGGTCCACGTCCAAACCTCCCGAGCGGCTCCCCGAGGAACTGGGTGCCGCCGAGCAGATCGACGACACGGGCAAGGTCGTCACCGGTGCCGAATGGGTCACCCCGACCGAACTCGAGTATCGGGTCTGGGTGCGGGGCCACAACGTGGTGACGATCGCCCAGGCCCTCCAATTGGCCGGAGTGACCGTTCAGACGTCGAACCAACTGAAAGTCGCGGGCTACTCGCCAAATGGGAGGCTGCTCATCTGTACGGATCCCCGCTTTGACCACAACCTCCACTTCCTGCTCCGGGTAGACCCACCAGGCGAGCCTTGAGCCCTCCCCAACTTGGGAGCCCCGGGGATGCCTTAGGCGTCAAGCAGGGCGGCGATGCCGGGGAGCGTCTTACCTTCCAGAAACTCGAGGCTGGCGCCGCCACCGGTGCTGACGTGACTGACGCGGTCCGCAAACCCGAACTGCTCGATCGCCGCCGCCGAGTCGCCGCCGCCCACGATGGTCGTGCCGCCGCATTCGGCCAACGCCTGAGCCACCCCCACGGTGCCAGCCGCAAACGGCGTCATCTCGAACACGCCCATCGGCCCGTTCCACACGACGGTCTGCGCGGAACGGATGGCGCGGGCGAACTCGGCCGTGGTCTCCGGGCCGATGTCGGCTCCGATCTGATCCTCGCCGATCGCCGCAACCGATGCGACGGCCGTGGTTGCTTCGGGGGAGAGTTCGGTGGCAACGACGACGTCGGTGGGCAAGAGGATCTTGTCGCCATGCTTGGCCAGCATCTCCTTGGCGAACTCCAGGTTCGTGGCGTCCAGCAGCGATTTGCCGATGGGGTGACCCTGGGCATGGAGGAACGTGAACGCCATGCCGCCGCCGAGGATGAGCGTGTCCACCTTGCCGATGAGCTGCTCGATGACCGCGATCTTGTCCTTGACCTTGGAGCCGCCAAGCACGGCCACGAACGGGTGTTTTGGTTCGGCAACGGCCTTCCCGAGGTACTCGATCTCCTTCTCCACGAGGAAACCGGCATAGGCGGGAAGGTGATGGGCGACGCCTTCTGTGGAAGCATGTGCACGGTGCGCTGTGCCGAACGCGTCGTTGACATAGACGTCGGCGAGCCCGGCCAGCGCTGCCGCGAAGGCCGGATCGTTGGCCTCCTCTTCGCTTTGGAACCTGACGTTTTCCAGAAGAACGATCTCACCTGGCTTGAGGGCGGCGCAGGCACCCTCGACAATGGGACCGACGCAATCCGAGAGCAACGTGACGGGCTTGCCGAGCAATTCGGTCAGTCGGGCGGCGACGGGCGCGAGCGAGTACTTGGGGTCGGGCCCGCCCTTGGGGCGGCCGAGGTGGCTGGCGACCACGAGCGAACCACCTTGCTCCAGCACGTGGCGAAGCGTCGGCAACGCCTCGACGATGCGGCGGTCGTCGGTGATTCGGGTGCCGTCCAAAGGGACGTTGAAGTCGCAGCGCACGAACACGCGCTTTCCGTTCAAATCGGCGTCGCGGACGGTCTTCTTCTGGAGTGCCATGGTCGTCTGGAAGTGTACCGACGGGGGCATCCGGCGGCTGGGGGCGTTTGGGTCCAATCGTTGCCGCGTTTGGGGACCGAAAAGGTGTTATCATCGGACAGACCGACGCGTTGGCGCGTCCGGTCGCAAGGTGTGTCTATGATGAAGCGATTGTTGGCGGCGTCCCTGCTTGGCGCCATGGGTCTCATCGTTGCGGGCGGCTGCCAGAGCGGCGGCGGCTCCTCCAGTACGGCCTCGGGCGGCGACAGCGGCAAGAAGATCAAGATCGGCGTCTCGGTTCCCGCCGCCGACCACGGCTGGACGGCCGGCGTCATCTGGTGGGCCAAGGAAGCCATGGCGCTCCACCCGGACATCGAGTGGCAGTTCCAGACGGCCGATACGCCCCAGACCCAAATCTCCCAGATCGAGACGATGATGGCGGGCGGATTGGACGGCTTGGTCGTCCTCGCTACCGAGAGCGCCCCGCTCACGCCGATCGCTGAAAAGGTCCACGAGCGTGGCATCTACCTGGTGAACGTGGATCGAGGCTTCCTCAAGCCCGTCGCCGACGTGTTTATCGAGGGCGACAACAAGGCCTTCGGCCGCAAGTCCGCCGAGTTCATGGTCAGCAAGCTGGGCGGCCAGGGCAAGATCATCGTGCTGGAAGGCATTCCGAGCACGGTGAACACCGACCGCGTCAACGCCGCGAACGCGGTGTTCAAGGCGAACCCCGGCATCCAGGTGCTGGACAGCCAATCGGGCATGTGGAATCGCCAGAAGGCGTTCGAAGTCACCCAGGCCTTGCTTGTGAAGCACCCACAGGTGGACGCCATCTGGGCCTCCGACGACGACATGGCGCTCGGCGCTGAGCAAGCGCTCAAAGAAGCCGGCCGCTCGAACGTTTGGATTCTCGGCGGCGCAGGCATGAAGGACATTGTCAAGCGCGTGATGGATCGCGACCCGCTCTATCCCGCCGACATCACGTATCCGCCTTCGATGATCGCAACCGGCATCCAAATCGCGGCTTCCACCCTTCGCGGCGGCAACCGCGAGAAGGCCGCACCGTTCATGCCGAAGCACATGATGATCGACGTCGAACTCATCACGCCCGAGAACGCGAAGGACTACTACTTCGAGAAGTCCATCTTCTGACGAGGAGCGTTCCTCAAGAACAAAGAGAGGGGCGGGCCATTGGCCCGCCCCTCTCTTGCTTGGCGAGTGGGTTACTTCGTGGCGGTGAACTTGAACTTGGCGATCTCGTCGTGGCCGCTGCCCGCGCCGAGAATGGCCTCCAGATGGTAGTCGCCTTCTTCGGGGATTTCGAACGTGGCCTCGAACGTGCCGACGCCCGACTCCGTGGCATCCACGATCGGCAACTGCTCGCCGTCGATCTTGGTGATGCGGACCTGGACGGGAAGGCCGGTGGCCGGTTGCCCATGGTGGTCGGCGGCGACGGTGAACTTCACCGTGCCGACCTTGGGTTCCGTGGGATCTGCCGTCACTTTGACGCCAAAGTGGGCGCCGCCGACGATCGCGCCGAGTCCAGGGGTTTCGGGTTGTGTCGGGGGCTTCTCGACCGTCGGCTCGGTGGCCGCAGGCGGTTCCTTCGCTGCTTCTTCCTTGGGCTCGGAACAGCCGATGGCGAAAACAGCGACGAGGAGCATGAGTAGGGAGAGTCGTTTCATCTTTTGCTTAGAACTCCGGTCTGGAATGCTCAACGGTTGCCCGTCGAGCAGGGTTCCCGGGCGACCGGCTAGCCGGGCAACCCCAATGCCTTGCGGTCGCGAGCCGAAAGCGGCACGCCATCCACCAGCGACACATCGGGACGACGCAACCGGCACCGCTCGCACTTGAGGTACGTGCTGGTGCGGAACGCCACCGAGCGGTCGCCTTTGGTCACGTTGACTTCCGACATCTTGAACAGGTTGGCCAGATCGTCTCCGAACGAGCGAATCGCATCGGCCAACTCGGCGGGCAGTGTCAGGTCGGCGATGGCATCCTGCGAATCCTTGATGCCGCCCACGGTCTTCCACTCCTCGAACGCTGCAAACACCCAGGCGCGCAGCTCGATGAGTTCGGCGAATCGCACCTGCAGATTGGACTCGGCGATGCTCGCCAAACGCTCCTCAGAGGGCAAGTCGAATGTCTCCAAGTGGACCGACTTGAACTCGCTGGAGCCAGGGATGCGGCGGTAGACCTCTTCGGCCGTGTGGACCAGAATCGGCGCGACCAGCTTGGTCAGCCGCTCCAGGATCGCGTGGCAAGCCACCTGGGCGCTGCGCCGCGAGGGCCAATCCTTGCCGTCGCAGTACATCCGGTCCTTGATCGCGTCCAGATAGAACGACGACAACTCGTTCACGCAGAAGTTGTGGATCGAGGTCAGCACCTTGCCGAAGTCGTACCGCGTGTACGCGTCCACACAGTCGGCGGCCAGCAACTCCACCTGTTCGATGGCCCACTCGTCGATGTCGACCAACTCGGGTTTGCCTGCCGGCTCGAAATCGTAAAGGTTGGAGAGCAGGAAGCGAAGCGTGTTGCGGATGCGGCGGTACTGCTCGCCGAACTGCTTGAGCAGAGCGTCCGAGATCGGCACGTCGTTGACGTAATCCACTCCCGCCATCCACGTGCGCAGGATGTCCGCACCGTATTGGTCCGCGGCTTGCACGGGGTCCACGGCGTTGCCGGACCGCTTGGACATCTTGAAGCCCTGCTCGTCGATGACGAAGCCGTGGGTGAGCACGGCTCGGTACGGGGCGTGCTCCAAGATGGCCGTCCCGATGATGAGCGAACTGTTGAACCACCCTCGGTGCTGGTCCGAGCCTTCCAGATAGAGGTCGGCGGGCAGGTTTTCGCGCCACGAGGGCTCGACGTGGCCCTCGAGCACGGCCAGGTGCGTCGAACCCGAGTCGAACCACACGTCGAGGACGTCGGTCTCCTTGACGAACTCGGTCTCGCCCGTCATGCCGTCCCGATAACCAGGGGGCAGGATTTCCTCGGGCGCCTTGGTGAACCAAGCGTCGGAGCCTTCGCGTTCGACGAGCTGGGCGACAGCCTCGATAGCGTCGGGGTCGAGGACGGGCTTACCGGTCTCTTTGCCGTAGAACACGGGGATGCCGACGCCCCAAGGGCGCTGGCGGGAGATGCACCAGTCCGGGCGCGTCGCGATCATCGAGCCGATGCGGCTCTTGCCCGTGCCGGGGATCCAGTCCACCTTCTCGATCTCGGCCAGCATCCGGTGGCGCAGGTTGCGGTGGTCGATGTTCACGAACCACTGCTCGGTGGCTCGGAAGATGATGGGTTGCCCGTCGCGCTCGCCGTAGGGGTACGTGTGGACGTGCTCGTAGGAGCGCATGAGGTGGCCGAGTTGGCGAAGCCGATTGACCACTACGGTGTCGCAGTCCTTATAGTACGTCCCCGCAAACTCGCCCGCCTCTTTGGTGAGCACGCCGCGCTCGTCCACAGGGCAGAGGATCGGCAAGCCGTACTTCTGGCCCGTCTCGAAGTCGTCGCGACCGTGGCCGGGGGCTGTGTGGACAATGCCCGTGCCGTCCTCCATCGTGACGTATTCGGCCAAGACGACCACCGACTCACGGTCGAAGACCGGATGTTTGAACCGGACGCCCGACCGCAACACCTCGTCGCCGGTCATCCGCGCGACGATTTCGTATCGCGAGAAGCCCACCTTTGCGGCCACGTCTTCAACCAACGACTCCGCGATCAGGTAGTGGTTGCCGCCGTTTTCCAGAATCACGTAGGCTGCTTCGGGATGCAGGGCGACGGCCACGTTCGCGGGGATCGTCCAAGGAGTCGTGGTCCAGATGATCGTGTGGAGATTGGGGAATCGCTCCAGGTCGCCTTCCGCCCCTGGATAGGTGGGGAAGCGGACGTAGATGGCCGTCGAGACGTGGTCTTTGTAGACGATCTCGGTATCTGCCAAAGCGGTCTTGCTGGTGGGGCTCCACTGGACCGAGCGCAAGCCCCGATAGATGTAGTGGCGCTCGGCGAGCCGCTTGAACACGCGCACGATCTCGGCCTCGAACCTGAAATCCATGGTGGCGTACGGCCGCTCCCACAGGCCGAACACGCCCAGCCGCCGAAACTGCGAGGTCTGGACGTCGAGATAGCGCTTGGCGTGCTCGCGGCAGGCTTGGCGAAGGGTTGGGACGTCCGGCTTCACGCCCTTCTTCTCGAACTCCTTCATCACGGCCTGTTCGATCGGCAACCCGTGGTTGTCGTAGCCGGGGACGTACGGCGCGCGGTAGCCCATCATGGTGCGCGACTTGACGACCATGTCCTTGAGCATCTTGTTCATGGCCGTCCCGATGTGGATCGGGCTGTTGGTGTAGGGCGGACCGTCGTGGAGCACGAAGGTCGGGGCGTCGCGCCGGGCCTGCTGGATGAGGTGGTACAGCCCCATGGAATCCCACTCGGCCTGAATCGCGGGCTCCATCGAGGGCAGGTTGGCCTTCATCGGGATGGTGAAGTCCGCGTCGGGCAGGTTCAGCGTTTGGCGCAGGTCCATGGGTCCCTCGGATTGTACCGGAGGGGGTGTGGGCTCACTTGGACGCATTGGACGGTCAGCCGCTCCGTCTCAAGGGGGGCTCCGTCGCGTCACGCTGAGCATTGGGCGACGGAAGCATCCCGTCACGCTGACACCTTGGGCGACGCAGTCGCCCAAGGTGTCGAAGCGGACAAACTGGTTCGCTTCAGCTTTCATGGGTTCTCCGCGTCACGCTGAGCCTTTGGGCGACGCAGTCGCCCAAGGTGTCGAAGCGGACAAACTGGTTCGCTTCGGAACTCATTGGTTCTCCGCGTCACGCTGAGCCTTTGGGCGACGCAGTCGCCCAGAGTGTCGAAGCGGACAAAGTGGTTCGCTTCGGAACTCATTGGTTCTCCGCGTCACGCTGAGCCTTTGGGCGACGCAGTCGCCCAAAGTGTCGAAGCGGACAAAGTGGTTCGCTTCGGCTTTCGTGGGTTCTCCGCGTCACGCTGAGCCTTTGGGCGACGCAGTCGCCCAAAGGTGTCGAAGCGGACAAACTGGTTCGCTTCGGCTCTCACCAGTTCTCCGCGTAACGCTGAGCCCTTGGGCGACGCAGTCGCCCAAGGTGTCGAAGCGGACAAACTGGTTCGCTTCGGCTCTCACTAGTTCTCCGCGTCACGCTGAGCCTTTGGGCGACGCAGTCGCCCAAAGTGTCGAAGCGGACAAACTGGTTCGCGTGCCTAAGGTCAGGGTCTTTCCCACGTTCGAGACGCGTTCGAGCGCTCGCACGCGTCCAGCACCAACTGGTTGGCCAAGCCATCGTGGAAGTTCGGGCTGGGGCACTCCCCCGCGCCGATCGCCTTGAACGCATCAGCCAAAAGGTTCACAAACGTGTGCTCGTAACCGATGATGTGCCCCACCGGCCAATACGCCCCTGCGTACGGGTGCGAGCCCTCGGTGGCTTGGATCACGCGGAAGCCGTGCGTGCCCTCGGGGTCCGCGTTGTTGTAGTACTCCAGCTCGTTCATCCGCTCCAGGTTGAACACCACCGAGCCCTTCGAACCGTTGATCTCCCACTTGTGGTGGTTCTTGCGCCCGACGGCGAAGCGGCTGGCTTCGAACGTTCCCAGCGCCCCGTTCTTGAACCGCGCCAGCATGATGACGGCGTCGTCTACGGTCACGTCGCCCATCTCGGTGGATGCCGCCGCGCCGAGCTTGTCGTCGATCGCTCCCGCCAACGGCCGACGCTTCACAAACGTCTCCAAGTGGCCGCAAACATCCTCGAACTCGCCGACCAGGTGGCGCGCCATGTCGATGATGTGCGCGTTGATGTCTCCGTGGGTGCCGCTGCCGGCCTTGTCCTTCTGCAGTCGCCAAACGAGAGGGAAGTTGGGGTCGGCGATCCAGTCTTGCAGGTAGACGGCGCGGAAGTGGTAGATCTTGCCGAGTGCGCCCTCGGCGATCATCCGCTTGGCCAAGCCCACCGCCGGGGCCTTTCGGTAGTTGTGAAAGATGGCATGAGGCTTGCCAGACTTCTCGACGGCGGCCACCATGCTGCGTGCTTCCTCCACCGTGTTGGCGAGCGGCTTCTCGCAGAACACGATCTTGCCCGCTTCGGCGGCGGCGATGGCGATTTCGGCATGGCTGTCGCCGGGCGTCGAGACGTCCACGACGTGGATGTTCGGGTCTTCGACGACCTTGCGCCAATCGGTGGAGTAGCCTTGCCAACCCATCGCCTCGGCAGCCTTGGAAACGGCGGCTTCCGTGCGCCCGCAGATGGTGTGCATCACAGGCTCCACGGGCAGATCGAAGAAGCGCGACACCTGCCGATAGGCGTTGCTGTGGGCTTTGCCCATGAATTGGTAACCGATGAGACCGACGTTGAACTTGGGCTTCGACATCGCATGTTCGGTTCGCCGCGCGGGCCGCGACTCCTTCAGGCTTTCGCGCGTCTCGCCGCACGTTTGATCTGGTTGATCTGGCCCAGGTGGTACGCCCCGTGGACGGCGATGCGCGTGAGGATGCCGACGGCTTCGGCGTCCGAACCCATTTGGTGATCCATCGGGTCGGAGGCGGCGATGCGCCTGGCCTCGCGGAGCCCCTCGATGAAGCGAACGCGGAGTTCGGGCCACTCGTGCGGCTCGGGCTTGCGCCAATCCTTCTTCCATTCGGTCATGCCGCTCTTCGAGCGGCCCCCGCGGAGCGCGCCGAGCCAGAAGGTCTGCCACATGACGGCGTGCGCCAGATTCTCGGCGACCGTGGTGGGCAGGGGTTCTACCGAGGCGCTGGCTGCCGCCGCCGAGACCTTCAGACACGACTCGGGGTCCGGGATGTCGAAGCCGCCGAGGATGTGGTCGAAGACGGTGGCGAGGTCGCTGGGCACACCATATAGTATGGGAGACGCGAAAAAGCCCTCCCCGCACCCGAGGGGCGAGGAGGGTCCAGAGTAGGTTTCTGCGCTTGAAATGCGTTAGGCTTTGGCTGTGCGGCGGCGTCGCAGCAGGGCGAGCACACCGGCGCCGAGGCCGATCATCGTGGCGGGTTCGGGAACGGGGTCGCCTTCGATGAGGAACGGGTAATCGTGGCTGAAACCGAGATTGGCGTCGACATTGTCGGTCCATGTGGACGAGCTGACGGTAAAGAGGCGGGAGGCACCGTTCGTCGTCATGTTCGCGATGGGACCCGCCCAAGGACCGCTTGCGGTTGAGCCTGTCAGTCCCCACTCGATGTAGTAGTCGCCGTCCGGCAATGTCCCGGTAAGCCAACTGGAGACGTCGGCAGTGACGGACATGATGGCCCTTGCGGAGTTCGTGAGGGTCGTTGAGGTCACACGGTAGGTACCGGTGAACGACGTGCTCGACATCAGGTTGCCCGACATGGCTTGGATGACTGAGCCGCCAGCCATTGGATCGCCGTTCCACAGTTGAAGGAAGATGCCTGTGAACGTACTCGTCGAGTTGGCTGCGCCGTCCGTTTGAGTCTGATAGCCGTAGAACGTGAACGAGTTGATGTCCCATCCGCCACCGCTGACCGTAAAGTTGTCGGCGCGGCGAAAGGCAGTCTGGTTGACATTGCCACCGAACGTGGTGCTGGGCGACTGGATGGCGCTGGTGTTCGCGCCGCCGAAGCCGTTCCCGGTCCCGGTGACGAACCCACCGTTGTTCCAGAGTTCCACAGCAAACGACGAGGATGCGACCACGGCCAACGCCGAGGCGAAAATGACTTTCTTCATGATTTCCGTACTCCAAGGGCGTCTGCGTGGACTGTCGCCAGTCCCGGTCCTCTTCGGGACGGGACGCCTCGCAGGAATCATAGCACGGATGATCTGATCTGTCAAGGTCGAGACCGACTTTTTCTTGAATCTGTCCCGCGAATGCTCCCGCGGGTCCAATTGCAGGGTCTGGTCGTAGGCAGAGTCTGACTAAGTTGGTCTCTGGAGTGGACGTCTGTGGCCACTTGAGATCACGAATCTTCGTCCTTGCGACGTTCACGGGACCACGCTTCGTCAGATCACGTCACTCCGAGGGAGGGGAGTCCGTCCATAGCACTTTCGTCCCTCGAGTGCCAATCCATCCTTGACTTCCGACCCCGTCGCGACTCAGAATAGCAGTCACTGTGCGAGAGTGCCAATCTCGCGATCAGGAGGACAAGCAACCCCACATGCCAGCACTCAAACCGCTCGGAGACAAAGTGGTCGTGAAGGTGATGGAGTCGGAAGCCAAGACGGCGTCCGGCATCTACCTGCCCGACACGGCCAAGAAGAAGCCCCAGGAAGGCGAGGTCGTCGCAGTCGGCAACGGCCGCATTCTCGACAACGGCGGGCGCAACGCCCTGACCGTCAAGGTCGGCGACCGCGTTCTGTTCAGCAAGTACGGCGGCAACGAAGTCACCGTCGACGGCCAGGATTTCACGATCTTGGACGAAGACCAGGTGTACGCGGTGATCGCCTGAACCAGCGGAAGGTGGAAACAGGAAGAGGGAAAGAGGAAGTGATCGAACGTGGCCAGCGTGTGAGATCAGTGGATGAACTTCGGGTTCATCAGGCTGCCGTAGCATTGGCTGTCGACGTTTACACGGTCACGGCTCACTTTCCACCGGACGAACGCTATGGGCTGATCAGCCAGATGAGGAGGGCTGCCGTTTCCATCGGCAGCAATCTCGCCGAGGGCTGGGGCCGTGGGAGTCGAGCTAACCTCGCCAACTTTACGCGAATCGCGCGCGGCTCGGTCTTTGAACTCAGGACTCTTGGCACCATCGCTTCCCGGCTCGGGTACCTCGAAACGCCAGAAGGGCTGACCTTGGACACACAGATCGCCGACGTGACAGCCCTGTTGACAGCGTTTCTCGAGTCAGTCGAGGCCTCAGGAGTCCGCGAGACCGTGAGCAGCTACGACCAGAGCTTCGACTCACAACTCCATCTTCCTTCTTCCATCTTCCTCGAGCCCAACTCCACCGAACAAGGAGCAATCTAATCCATGCCAGCCAAGCAACTACTCTACGATGAACTCGCCCGCAGGGCGCTCGAACGAGGCGTCAACAAAGTCGCCGACGCCGTGAAAGTCACCCTCGGTCCCAAGGGCCGCAACGTCGTCCTCGACAAAAAGTGGGGCTCTCCCACCATCACCAAGGACGGCGTGACGGTCGCCAAGGAGATCGAACTCGAAGACCCCTACGAGAACCTCGGCGCACAGCTGTGCAAGGAGGTCGCCTCCAAGACCAACGACGTCGCGGGCGACGGCACGACCACCGCGACCGTCCTCGCCCAGGCCATCGTCAACGAAGGGCTTCGCTACGTCTCCGCCGGTGGCAACCCCATCGCCGTCAAGCGTGGCATCGACCGAGCCGTCGAAGCCGTGATCGCCGAGATCAAGAAGGTCTCCGAGCCGATCAAGGACAAGGAGCAGGTGGAATTCGTCGCCACCATCGCAGGCAACGACCCCGAGATCGGCAAGCACGTCGCCGAAGCAATGGACAAGGTCGGCAAAGACGGCGTCATCACCGTCGAAGAGTCGAAGGGCCGCGAGACCGCTCTGGAAGTGGTCGAGGGCATGCAGTTCGACCGGGGCTACATCTCGCCCTACTTCGTCACCGACCCCGAGCGCATGGAGGCCGTCCTTGAGAACGCGCTGATCCTCATTCACGAGAAGAAGATCACCAGCGCGCAGGACCTCCTGCCGTTCCTCGAAAAGGCCGCCCAAGCGCGACGCCCCATCGTGATCATCGCCGAAGACCTGGAAGGCGATGCGCTCGCCACGGTGGTCCTCAACAAGATCCGAGGCGTGCTGCAGATCGTGGCCGTCAAAGCCCCCGGCTTCGGCGACCGACGCAAGGCCATGCTCGAAGACATCGCGGTGCTGACCAACGGCCAGTTCATCAGCGAAGACCTCGGCACCAAGCTCGAAAACGTGGAGTTGACCATGCTCGGCACGGCCAAGAAGATCGTGATCACCAAGGAAGACACCACGATCATCGAAGGCGCGGGCTCGAAGGAAGCCGTCATGGGCCGCATCGAGCAGATCAAGAAGCAGATCGAGAACACCGACAGCAACTACGACCGCGAGAAGCTCCAGGAGCGACTGGCCAAGCTCGGCGGCGGCGTTGCGGTGATCAAGGTCGGCGCGTCCACCGAGACCGAGCTCAAGGAGAAGAAGCACCGCTACGAGGACGCTCTTTCGGCCACCCGCGCGGCGGTCGAGGAAGGCATCGTGCCCGGCGGCGGCGTGACGCTGCTCGCGGCGGCTTCGGTCCTCGCCACGCTCGAAGTGGACGGCGACGAGAAGACGGGCGTGAACATCGTGCGCCGCGCGCTCGAAGAGCCGCTTCGCCAGATCGCCGAGAACGCGGGCCTGGAAGGCAGCGTGGTCGTCGAGAAGGTCAAGGGCCTTCCGTTCGGCCAGGGCCTGAACGCCGCGACGGGCGAGTATGTCGAGATGACCAAGGCGGGCATCATTGATCCGGCCAAGGTGACTCGCTCGACGATTCAGAACGCGGCCTCCATCGCGGGCCTCGTGCTCACCACCGAGACGCTGGTGGTCGAGAAGCCCGAGAAGAAGAAGGCTCCCATGCCCGGCGGTCACGGCGGCGGCATGGACGACATGGACTTCTAAAGTCCTGTCGGCACAATGAAGAGGTCCCGTGGGTCGTTCTCGACCCGCGGGACCTTCTTGTGCTAGGTGATGGTAACCTCTAGGACGTTCACATTATTGCTTACGCGGAGAAGTTGATGGTAGGTTCGATTTGCTCGGCTGTTCTGGTTTACGCCACCTTGGCGCAGGCTCAAACCGCGACTCGTAACCCGTGGGTTGCAGCGCTCGAATCGGTCAAAGCCCCCGTGCTGATCGACTTGCCGAGCGACTTGGGGTTCGTGCCCAACGTCGGCCCCGCGATCCGGACGCGCGAGGGCTTCCAAGTGTTCGGCGCCATGATGGCGCGCGAGATGTTCGAAGTCGAGGACGCGTTCGTATTCGTTCAATCTCGCGAGCCGGGCTACGGGCCAGGACTGTTGAGAGGGGACCTCGTCGCCGAATGGCTGTCGTCGGAAGCGTCTTCAGTGGAGAAACAGCTATTGGAGAGCCACCTCGACTTGAGGGATGTCAACCCATTGGGGATGACCAATCTCGCCAGGTGCCTTAGGCACCCCGATGGTACGGTTCAGAAGTTCGTCAACGGGGAAGAGGTTCAGATGCGACTCGCTCCGACGCTCGTCATTCAACTGCCGGGCGAGTTGGGGCGAGTGGCGGGACGCCCCGAGATCGCCCTCTCCGCAGGACGCGGATACGAGGAGCACAACAACCCCGCCCGCTCCGACTCAAGTAGCGGCGCTCGACGCGAAGTCGGGGGCACGCCGTTGCCCACGGAGGTCGCAGACGGGGACTTGGACTTCGGCGACGGGCGCGTGGCCCAAGTGAGAGACGTTCTGGCGCAAGCCGAGAAGCTCTGGAACGTACGCTACTGCCTGGACTCGCGGCTCTTGAACGAGCAGGTGTTCATCAAGGGCAAGTTCACCGAGGAACGCTTTGAGAGAGCGATGGAGAGGCTGGCCCAGACCGTCACCTATCGTGTCATCAAGGAACACGACGAAACGCCTGCCGCCAAGACGAAAGAGGCCAAGGAACGCCTTCTGAGTGGACTGGTGAACAACCTGACACCATCCCTGAAGGACTTGTACGCCAAAGCACTGAACGGCCCGGTCACCATGACCGTGGGAGAGTTGGCCCAGCTTTACCCCGCTTGGCGCAACGAGTTGGAGCGTGCCAAGTTGGGCCAATCCCAACAGGTCACTATCGGAAAGGTGAACGTGACCGCCTTCTTCTGGTGCGACCCCTCTACGGGGCCGTTCCCGAGGTCGGGGTTCATTTCGAGCTTCCAGTTTTGACGCCAGGTACGCTGGTCCCATGACCTTCGACGACCTCATCGTCGCGTGGCGAACGAACAACGCGATCAACTTGCGTTTGCTCGACATGTGCACGCTCGCGGACCTCGAACTCAAGCCCGGCAAGGGCAAGACCATCCGTTCGAACTTCGTCCACATCGTGGGTGTGCGCCGCTCGTGGGTCGAGGAATCGCTCAAGGCCGAGGCCGCCACGATCCCTAAGCTCGATTGGCAAGAGGCCACCCGCGAAGAGATCCTTGAAGGGCTGATCGCGAGCAGCAGGGCGATGGAGGCCCTGCTTGCCAAGCGCGAGGGAAGCGCTGGCAAGAGTCGCTGGAGCACGCCGCTGTTCTTCGGCTACGCCGTCGCCCACGAAGCGCACCATCGCAGCCAGATCGAGATCGCCCTGCGGCTGGCGGGAGGAGGCCCGGACGATGCCGCTCTCCTGGGCCTGTGGGATTGGCCCAAGATCTCGCGCACCCTCGATTCCGAAGACTGAGGGCTAAACCGGACCCGAGACGCCGCCCAGCGCTTCGATGGAAGGCAACGGGTCCATCGCGGGCACCATGACCGATTCTCCCGTGACGAGCGCATACGCCCGCGCAGCCTGACCGTTCGCCCAGAAGCGGAACAAGTCGCTGGCTGCCCGATGCAACGGGTTGCCCGTCTGCAAGGCGCGCAGCCGCGCGCTTTGCTCGGCGTAGGTCAGCATCGCCAGATCGGCTTGAGCGCCTTGGCGCACCTGATCGGAGACCTCGGCACGCATGGCTCGCCCCGCCAACTCGCTGATGAACGAATCGCCCGCCGACTCCAGCAGCCCCTTGCGGCGCATCCGGTCGGCGATGAACACGCGGTTGATCTCGTTGGTCCCCTCGTAGATGCGGCTGACGCGGGCATCTCGATAGTGCCTCGCAGCGGGGAACTCTTCCGAGAACCCATAGCCTCCATAGACTTGCAGCGATTCATCCACGATGAACGCCTCCGCCTCGGTCGCCAGGACCTTGCACAGGCTGCACTCGATGGCGAACTCCTCGCACGCCTTTCGGTTGCCGTCCACGGTGCCCGCATGTTCGGCGAACGCCTGGTCGATCAGAGCCCCCGTGCGGTAGATGCACGATTCGGCGGCATAGAAGCGTGCGGCCATCTCGGCGAACTTCTGCCGGATCAAGCCGAACTCGGCGATCGGGCGTCCGAACTGCTTGCGCTCGCGTGCGTACTGCGCCGCTCGGGTCATCGTGTCGCGCGCGGGCCCTAGCGACATGCTCGCCAGTTTGAAGCGACCCAAGTTCAACGCGTTGAACGCCACCTGGTGGCCCTTGCCGACCTCGTGCAGCACGTTGGCCTCCGGCACAAAGGCATCGCTCAGCACCAACCGGGCGGTGGAAGAACCCTTGAGGCCGAGCTTGTGCTCCTCGCGCTCGACGAGCAAGCCGGGCGTGTCGCGCTCGATGAGAAAGCCGGTGAACTGGTCGCCGTTGACCTTGGCGAACACGGTGAACAGGTCCGCCCATTGGGCGTTGCTGATCCACATCTTGGTGCCCGTGAGCCGGTAGCCGCCATCGCACGGGACGGCCCGAGTCGTGGCCGAGAGCGCATCGCTGCCGCTGTTGGGTTCGCTCAGGGCATAGGCGCCGATCCACTCGCCCGAGACGATCTTGGGCAGGTATCGCCGCTTCTGGTCCTCGGTGCCGAACAGGGCCAGCCCCGCGACCGAGATGCCGCAAGTGATGCCGTAGGTGACGCTGAACGAGGCGTCCTGGCTCATGTACTCGAGGATCCGGGCGGCCAAGTTCTTGGAGAGTCCCAAGCCACCGTAGGCTTCCGGCGCGTCCACGCCGCAGAAGCCGAGAGCGGCAGCACGCCGGACGAGGTCGGGCATGAGGCCGGGTTCCTGCTTTTCGAGCCGTTCGGCGAGCGGGAGGACTTCCTTGCGGGCGAACTCCTCGGCCATCTGGATCATGAGCGCTTCGTCGCCCGCGAAGTCCTCGGGCGTGAATACGCGTTCGGGGATTGCGGAGAAGAACGAGCCGCCGTTGGCGCGTGGAAGGGAAGTGACCGACATCGTTGTGGACCGCTCTCGATTATGGCCCGCGCTTCGCCGCAGGTAAGATGGGCTTCGGTCATGGCGATCGGACGCGAAAGCTTTTTCTGGCACAAGCTGCACTCGTTGACCGGCGTTCTGCCGATCGGCTTCTACATGATCCAGCACCTGACGCTGAACTCGTTCAGCCTTGCGGGCGCGGAGAAGTTCAACGGCGTCATCGGCTTCTTCTCGGCGATTCCCGCTCACGTGCTGCTGGTGCTCGAGATCGGTGTCTTGGGCTTGCCGATCCTGTTCCACTCGATCTACGGGCTGTTCATCACCGCGCGAGCCGACCTCAACTACGCGAACCCGAAGTACCGCTTCGCTCAGAACCGGATGTTCCTGTTTCAGCGCATCACGGGCGTGGCGTTGTTCTTCTTCCTCATCGCGCACGTCATGACGACCACGGTGGTCGCGAAGCTGAAGGGCCACGAACACATCGAGTTCGCCGCGTGGCACGCCAAACTCACCGCGAACGGCAACATCGTCCTGATCCTGTACATGATCGGCGTGGTCGCCGCCGCCTACCACCTGGCTTACGGCATCTGGAACTTCTGCATTCGTTGGGGCATCACCGTCAGCGAGGTCTCCCAGCGGCGGATGCAGGCCTTCTCGTTCGGCTTCTTCTGGTTCTGCGTGCTGCTCGGTTGGGCGGCGTTGTTCGGCTTCGTTCGGGGCGATTCGTCGGCCTCGGGACAGGCACACGTTCAAGCCGCGCCCTCGGTGGTCGCCTCGGGATCACGCTGACCGGTGGGTCCCGGAACTCCGGCACGGCATAATGGGCGTAGGACTGATCTATGCTCCACGTCGCCGCTGCCGCTCTCGTGCTCGCGTCTGTCGGACAGGCGTCCGGCCCCTTGCCCAAAGTCAAGGCGTTCCTGAACTCCAAGCAGTTGGAGGCGACGTATTCCGTGGCAGTCAGCGGCAAGGCGTTCGGCACGGCCAGCCTCAAGATCCGCCGTTCCACGGACCTCCTCTTCACGATGAAGGCCGGCGAGGAAGACTACGCGCTGGTGATCACCCCGCGACAGGTCCGCGAGTTGGAGCGGTCGAGCAAGCACTACCACGAATTCCGGCCCATTGGCCGACTGCTGATTCCGCCGAGCGAGATTTCGCCGACGCAGGGGTTCATGATCGCCGATTGGGTCCTTGTCGGAGACATCGCCTCGATGCTGCCCCCTGGATTCAAGACGGCTTCCAAAGGGAAGGCCAAGGTGGGCAACCGCGACGTGGAGCACACCCAGATCACTTACGACAGCCCGATGGCCAGCGGCTCGCTCGACCTGATGACCGACGCCGAGGGCCGTCCCTGGGAGGCCCGTTGGCGCACCATGACGCCCACGGGGGTGATGGACTACAAGTACACGTTCACCAGCTGGTCCAACGCGCCCAAGTTCACCGATGCGACGTTCCGTCTGGACATTCCGACGGGGTTTGTGCCCGCGTACATCAAGGACCCCTCCGACCCTGCCACGGTGGACGAATACTTCCCGTCGACCACGTGGAAGACCGCGTCCGGCACAGCCGACCCCCTGAAGCTGGCCGCAGGTTCAGCGTTCCTCCTGATCCTTGGCGCGGAGCAGTGCGACATCACGCCGCGAGCGAAGGGCCTGTTCGGCAAAATGGCGCAGACGGCGCAAGCGGCGAAGGTCAAGGTCTTTTACGGCACATTGCGGGCCAAGCCCAACAGCCCGGCGCTGGTGCCCGGCGTGCCGCACCTGCGCGACGAATCGGGCTCGGCGGCCAAGGCGCTGCGCATTCAAGCGACGCCGATGGTGTTCTTGGTGGACAAGAGCGGCGTGCTCAGGCGCGCGTGGATGGGTTACGACGCGAAGAAGGACGCGGTGGTGCTCAAAGAGCTCGCCCAGGGCATCGAGCTGCAGAGCAAGAGCCGCTGAGCGTCGGCGTGTGGTGAATCCCGCCTCGCGAACCGAAGCTTAGATTGGTGGAAGGACGCCTGCACAATCAGGTGGGGCGGAGCGTGTCATCATTGGCTATGCTCCTGCGCCCTCGTTTTTGGCTTTGTTCGCTCTCGCTGGTCGCCGGTTCGCTGGCATTGGCGCAAGGGCGGCCGGCCGAGTTGGTATGGGGCAAGGTCCTGGAGCGCCACACGCCGAACTTCCGATTCGCCGACGCCGCCGATTGGGCGGTCGCGACCTCGGGCGATGCCGAAGGGGCGATTTCGGTGAGCAACCAAGCCGACCTTTGGGGCCGGCCCACGGCCCGCATCCAGTACAAGGGCTCCGGTGACCCGTTCTCGAAGCCCGTATTGGTGGCGATGCCGCCCGTGCCGCTCCGCATCCCGGATGGATCGGACAAGGCGCAACTGTGGCTCCACGGCAACCGCTGGGCGCACCTGTTCCCGCAGGAGTATCCCAGCGTCAAGATCAGCCTGCTGCTGCAGGGCGCTGCCGACAACGTGATCCAGCACCCGATCCACGAAGTGCAATGGGAGGGCTGGTATTGCGCCGCTGCGAGGCTTCCTCTTGAGTTCAGGACGGGTGCCAGCCTAGTTGGCATCGCCATCGAAGGCGGCTGGCAGACCGACTTTCGCGATCTCTACTTCGATTCGATCCGGTTCTTCAACGACGGCAGCGGGGCGCTGGACTTCGGCGCACGCCCGCAGCGCAACCTGACGCCCTTCGAGGGCCAAAGCACCGGAGCGAACCTCGGTGCGATCCGGCTCGAGTTCCCCACGCGGGAATCCACGATCCTCCCGCTGCAACTCGGTGGCGGATACACCAACGCGGCCAGCGTTCGCGGCGGAGCGTTCGTGTTCGCCTACGACGGCAAGGACGCCAAGATCCGCTACGCGTTCGACCCTCGAAAGGCCCTCGCCGGCCTGCACGCGTGGATGGCCGCCGGGACTGCGGGCGACCCGCGCCTCGCCGCCGAGAAGACCCCCGATGCCGCCCTGATCCCCGCTCTGCCCGCCCCAAGCGAGAAATCGCAGCGGGCGACTGGCGTCTCCGAGTTTGCGGGGTTGGCATTCGACATGCCTTACGTGGGGCAACTGACGAGTGGCGCCACTTGGAAGCTCTACAACGGCAACGCCCGCGGCGAACTGACCGAAGCGTTCTTGGAGAACAACACCGCCGTCGCCCGATACGCCGATGGCACGGAACTGCGCGTCAAGCTGGTCCAGAAGAGCCTGGTGGTGGACGTCGTCAACCGAACGGGCAACGCCGCCGAGCTCGACTTCGGCGCGATCGCGGGTCTTGCCGGAGCGCAGACCATCCGCGTGCCGCTGCTGACTTATCGAGGCGATTCTCCTGCCGTCGCGATGGCTCGGCAAGGCGACCAAACCGTGTTCACCAGCCTGTGGCTTGACCCCTACCGCTCGAACGCCACCGAACCTTACGGCGGCGCATGGACCCAAGGCGACCTCACCCGCATCAATGGAGGCGTCCGCTACCACCTGCTGTCCAACGTGACGATCAACCCGATGTTCGAACGGTTGTTCCTGACCGTCTCGCCGAGATTCGAGGAGGTCTTGCCGACCGTTCCGAACCCGACGGGCCTGTATTCCGCCCGCGCGGCGGATTGGGTGGCCTTCCGGGGCCGCATGACGCAGGACTATGCCGAGGAACTCAGCCTCGTGGCCCGCTATCGGAACCTGGGCCTCGACCCCGTGCTGTACGTCTCCGGACCCGGGATGTGGCAGGACACGGACGAGAGCACGGCCTTCCGACTGGTCGGCGCGCCCGGCAAGGGCGGGGAAGCCGGACTGAGGGACTTTGCCCAAGGGCTCAAGGGAATGGGCTGGAACTCAGCCTTCTGGATGAACGTCACGGACGCTTCGCCGACGAGCGCCATCTGGAACGAAAGCGACCTGATCCACGACAGCCGAGGCGAGTGGCGTATCACCGACCTCCGCCGCTACGGCATCAAGCCCCTCAAGGCTCTGGAGTTCCAGCAGCAGTACGCGACCCAGCTGAAGACACGCTACCAGCCGGGTGCGATGTACGCCGAGAAGCTGACCAGCGAGAAGCCTTGGTGGCTTACCGACATGGACGGCCGCGTGTACGGGTCGGGATCGTTCAGCCAGACCATCTACGCCATCGGCGACTTCCTCCGCAACCAATCGCGCCTCATGGAGGCCCCGGTCATCGGCGAAGGCACGTTCCAATGGCTCTACGCGGGCCTCTCCGACGGCAACTTCCTGGACGATGCCGAAGGCGACGACTTCCTCACCCAGCCTCTGCTCCCAGTCTTTGCCCTGATGCAGATCCACACCAAGGAGATCGGCTTCGGCGGCGGGCGCATCGGGGCGCGGCTCGAAGCCGCGAAAGACAACCCGGACGAACTCTCCTCGGTCGTGGACCAGTTCTTGGCGACGACGGTGGCCTATGGCAACAACGGCGTGCTGATCCCGCGCGAGTACGGGTTGAACCTGACGATGCGCTCGTTCTACATGATGCAGCAGCTTCAGCGCCGGTATGCCTTGCAAGCTCCCGTGCGGATCGCCTATTGGGACGGCCTGGCCGAGCGCACCGTGAGCGAAGCCGTCCGCATGGGGCTTCCCGCGCGCCAGCGGCAGATGATCGTGGACTACGCCAACGGCTTGCGGGTCTGGGTGAACGCCAACCCCAGCATGGGCATGACGGGCCGCATCGGCGAAGCTACGCTCAACATCGCGCCGGGCGGGTTTGCCGCCTACAAGAAAGGCGACTTCCTCACGGTCTCGGGCGCGATCGTCACCGATTTCGAGGGGCTCGGTGGGTTCACCATGATGGGCTCTTCGCGCACCGACTACTCGCGGAGCGCCGCCTATGTCTATCTGGACGGTCGCGGACGCTTGTTCCGAGCGCCGGAAGCCGAGTCGGATGGTGCCCTCGCGATTCGCCCCATCGGGCCGATCCAACTGGAACTCATCCATGGTTCGGGCACTCGCCTCGGGGTCAATCGGCCGTTCAAGATGAAGGGCAAGTGCACGTCGGTCGAGGCGTTCTCCGAGATCGGCGCGTCGCTGGGCCAAGCCCAATTCACCGATGACGGCAAAACGACCATCATTTCGCCCGTGAAAGATGCCGTCCGCTATGTCGTGACGTTCTAAAGTCGCAGTCGGGCATGCCGTCCAAGTAACATGGACTTCATGCCCGAGCAACCCAACGCGACTCCGGAAGCCAAGCCGACGCCCGAGCCAGAACCCGCACCCGTAGTGCGCGAACACACAGGCACTTTCGGCGGCCAGACGATCCGCTACCGGACCACCACCGGGCGGATGGAGATCAAGAACGCCAAGGGCGAGACCGAGGGGCGGATCTTCTACATCGCGTACGAGAAGCTCGATGTGGCCGAAGGCGAGCGCCGTCCGCTGATGTTCTCGTTCAACGGCGGACCGGGTTCGGCGTCGGTCTGGCTGCACTTCGGTGCGCTCGGGCCCAAGCGGGTGCGCATGGAAGACGAAGGGCACCTGCCGCCTGCACCCTACGAACTCGTGGACAACCCGGCTTCGTGGCTGGAGCACACGGATCTCGTGTTCATTGATCCCGTAGGCACGGGCTACAGCCGCCCCGAGACGCCCGAACTGGGCGAAAAGTTCTGGGGCATCCAAGGCGATATCGAGTCCATCGGCGAGTTCATCCGCCTCTTCTTGACCAAGTTCGAACGTTGGTCGTCGCCGCTCTTTCTCGTGGGCGAGAGCTACGGCACCACGCGAGCGGCGGGGTTGGCCGGCTATCTCGTGGATCGCGGCATCGCGTTCAACGGCATCCTGCTCGTCTCGTCGATCCTCAACTTCCAGACGGCCCGGTTCAACATCGGGAACGACTTGCCGTACATCCTGTTCCTGCCGACCTATGCGGCGACGGCTTGGTACCACGGCAAGGTTGATCGCAAGCGATACCCGGACCTGCGGGCGTTCCTCGACGAAGTAGGCCAGTGGGCGAATTCCGAGTACGTGGCCGCGCTAGCCTTGGGCGACCAACTGCCCGCCAAACGGCGCTCTGCGCTCATTGCACGCATGGCCGCTTACACGGGGCTCTCGAAGGACTATCTCGACCGTGCCGACTGCCGCATCGAAATCATGGGCTTCTGCAAGGAACTCATGCGCAAGGAGCGTCGCACCGTCGGGCGGCTCGACACGCGGTTCCTCGGCATCGACCTGCGCCAGAACGCCGAGAAGTTCGAGCACGATCCCTCGATGACGGCCATCCGTCCCCCCTACACGGCGATGGCCAACGACCATTACCGGCGAACCTTGGGCTACCAGACCGATCTGCCGTACCACATCCTTGGCGAAGGCATCGAGAAGCCGTGGAACTGGGGCTCTGCGGGCGAAGGACATCCCGACACCAGCGAGGCCTTGCGACGCGCGATGTCGCGGAATCCCCACATGAAGGTGTTCGTCGCGTCCGGATTCTACGATCTGGCGACACCGTTCTTCGCCACCGAGTACACCATCGCGCACATGGGCCTTGACCCCGAGATCCGAGGCAACATCCAGACCGCCGAGTACGAGGCCGGCCACATGATGTACATCGCCGTGCGGGAGTTGGACAAACTGGCCGGCGACGCCGCATCGTTCATCAAGGCCTCGCTGTAGCGGCAATGCCTCGACCCAACTGGGCGCTGCTCACCACGATGACCCTGTGGGGTTACAACTTCGTGGCGGTCAAGTTCGTTTACGTCGCGATGTCCCCGGCCGCGCTCGGGTTGGCGAGGTTCTTGGTGACGTGGGCGACCCTGGCCGCGATCGTGTGGGGCAAGGGTGGTTCGCTGAAGTGCCCCCAAGGTCTTGGCTGGCGCATCGCATGGCAGGGCTTCCTTTCGATGGGCGTTTACATGGTGCTCTTCTTGGAGGGCATCGCGCGGGTCGCACCCGGAGAAGGCGCGATACTGCTCGCCACGTCGCCGATCCTCACCGCGATCATCGCGGCCCTGGTGGGACAGGAGCGGCTCGTGGCTGGGACGGTGGTCGGCAGTCTCACGGCGTTCGCCGGGGTCGGGTTGGTCGTCGGCTCGGGCGCGTTCTCTGGGCGAACGGATGTGGTCGGTGCCGGGCTATTGCTCGCCTCGGCGTTGGTTTGGGCGGTGGCCACGGTCATCAGCAAGCCGATCATGTCCAAGGTGCCCGCGATCGAGATGTTTGCGCTCTCCATGCCCGCTGCCGCGTTGGTTTTGGTGCCCTATGGGGTTCGCGACATGGTGGCCGTCCCTTGGGGGCAACTCTCGCCCACGGTTTGGGGCAACCTGTTCCACGTCACGTTCCTCGCTGGGCTCGTCGGATTCGTGGGGTTCTACCGGGGCGTCCAGCGCGCCGGTGCCTCGGCCGCGATGCTGTACCAGTTCTTGGTGCCGTTGCTGGCGTCGTTCTTCGCCTGGGTGTGCTTGGGCACGGTGATGACGTGGGTCCAGTGGCTCGGCGTGCTGGTCGTGCTCTTGGGCGTCGGTTACGCCTCGTGGAGCCGGTTGCGAGCGGCCACGGCTAAAACCGCGAAATCGTGATGCGGCCGTCGTTTCGGTAGTAGCCGGCGCCGACGCCTGCGTCGATCGAAATGGTGCGCAGCATCTCCAATCGGAACTGCCCGCCTGTGTCCGTCGGCAGGAACACGTGCCCGTACGCGAGCGGGCCGTTCTGGGCCTCGGCGCGGATCAACGGCGTCTCAGTCAGCAGCGCGCTGCCTGTGGACGCGCGGAACTGGAGCCACATCGGCACGGATTGGGTTCCCGTTGTGAACAGGTCTTCCTTGTGCAGGTCGTCGAACCCCTCGAAGGAGATGGTGAGCGGCCGGTTGTGCCGGATGGTGATGGCTTGGGTGACGGCGTTGACGCCGGTGCCGTACCCGTCGACGGTCCAAGCGACGCCCAACGAACCCTCGACGTAGAGGTACACATCGTCGCGGCGCTGGATGGCCTCCATGCGCGGAATCGCCTTGGTCTGGCCGTGCGCGAGCCACGGAAGGGCCAGCAGAGCCGCTAGAAAAGCGGCACGCCACGGTTGGATTCCTTTGTAGCTCATGCCCGCATTATAGGGAGGTCCAGGATTCGCTGGAGGTCGCCATTGATGGGCTGGCAAGGTTGCCGGGCTGTGCAACAATCAACCCAATGGACTTCGAGAGGCTGGCCCAAAGGCACAAGGATGCGGTGTACCGGCAGATGGTGCGTGTCTGCGGCAATCACGACGACGCCGAGGATGCCCTTGTCCAGGCCTTGTTGCGCGCCTACGAGCACGCTTCGCAACTGCGCGACGAGTCGGCCTTCCGAGGTTGGGTGTCCCAGATCGGCCGCCGTATCTGTGCGCGGATGCGGCACCGCGAAGAACTGCGGCCCTTGTCTTCGCTGGGAGATCACGATTTCGCAGCCGATGGACCGGACCCGAGCCTTCGCGCCGAGCAAGACCACTTGGTGTCCTGCGTCAAGAACGCGGTGGGCACGCTCACGGCCGTGTACCGTCCGGTATACGAGATGAGGGAGATCGAGGGCCGAACCGCCGAGGAGACCGCTGAAGCACTGGGGCTGACCGTGGCCGCAGTCAAGTCCCGGCTACATCGGGCGCGGGCGATGGTCCGGGCGTATCTCGACGAGAACGCGTGCTCGCCGTAGGGTGTCCCCCAGAAGTGGGACTTGGTCCATCAGCCGTGGCACGATAACCTGTGATCGTTGCTGGCATGGCGTTGGGATGAATTCTGCCGTGAATTCACCTCCAAGGCCGGTTTGCGACGCCAATAATCGGATCGAGGCAGTATCTTGAGGATGTCCCAGATGGTGAATTCGCGTACCCAACTTCGTATCGAGCAAGCGATCGTTGCTCCGGCCCTGATGCCAAGGCCGTTCTTCCTTCTGCCCGACTTCGCAAGCGACCATCGCTTGTTCGACGAGCAGATTCGCGAGTTCCCGCACCTTCGCACGCCGAGCTGGATTCGCCCCCACGACGGCGAGGACCTGTCGGCCTATGCCGAGCGCTTCGCTCGCTGGCTGAACTTTCCCAGCGGCGCTGTCATCGGCGGCGTGGGCTTTGGCGCCGTCGTCGCCCTTGAGATGGCCCGAAAGCCCTATGTCCGCGACCATTTGGGCGGCCTCGTCCTGATCTCCGGCTACCGATCCCGCCGGGCGGTTTCGATGGGCTTCAAGATGAAGGCCTTCGTGAACTCCCGCGTCTCGGACAAGGTCCTGCGAAAGCGATTGGTGAAGATGGCGTCTGGAGTCAACGAGGATGGCCTCAACCGTCGTGCCAAGGACCGGCTCATGGAGATGGCCAAGCGCGCCGACCTGGAGTTCTATCGCTGGTCGGTCAGCCAAACCGCAGGCTGGCGCTTCAACGGCCCCGAAGTGGACTTCGCGCACGTCCCCGTGCTGCAGATTCACGGCAAGTACAACCGCGTGGTTCCGAGTGCGGGCAACCCCTCGGTCCAGCTGGAGGGTGGTCACTTGGTGCAATACACCCATGCACCCCAGGTGAACGACACGATCCGCCGCTGGATCAGCGAACTTTGAGCATTCGAATTGGCACGCTTCGAAAGCCCGCTAAGGCGGGCTTTCGTGGTCGATGGGGGGCAGAAGTTGGCGGTCCAAGTCGTTGCGCGCGATCGAGCCCGCCTGCGGGACGAACTGCGTGAGCCAGTTGCCTTGCACGACCGCACGACCCCGCATGCCTTCGCCAACGCTCATCAGGACTTCGATGGCGCAGTGGTATTCGCGGATCTCGCCCTGCTCGGTCTCAAGCTGCACCAGAAAGCGCGTCTTGGGGTCTTCCAACGTGTCGAAGTCGGAGAACCAGATGCCGATGCCGGGGACTTCGGCGAAGCGCGAAACCACGACAACCTCGCTCAGTTGGCGGATCGCTTCCTTGCCCGTGGACGGCTTGGCGTGCTTGAAGCCTTGACGCAAGCCGACGACCACCGACACGATGCCAAGGACGATCAGCGCGGGCCCGATGGGCGCAAAGAGCAGGAGGCTCGGGTTGTCGGAGCGCATGTAGACCAGCGTGCCGGCACCGTACAGCATGAGGCTGACAAGGAAGCCGATGATGATCGCGCCCGCGCCGCCGGCGATCCACCACCCGACCTTGTCCTCCTTGCGGTAGTTCACCCGAAGCTCAGAAGTAGCCGCCGCTCGACTCGTTGGCCGCGTCCATGTAGTCGCCGATGAAGGTCACGAGGTCTTCTTTGGTCGCATCCCGATACAGAGGAATGAACCGGTAGAACACGCCGTCGGTGTTGCCCTGGCCAAAAAGCTGCTCCCAGAAGATGTCCAGCTTGATGCCCATCGTCGTCGGCGAGAAGTTCTTCGGACCGCGATAGAAGTACACGGCGAAGCCCTTGCCCATCTCGGCGTGCTGAAGCTGAGCCAAGCTGGCCGAGATCGTGCCTCGAGTCTTGGTGGGAATCTCGATGCGGTCCTCTTGGATGATGTTCCAGCCCTGCGCCGAGAAGCAGACGCGCGGGTCGTGGAAGCTCTCCTTCTTGTTGCTGGCGATCAACACCACGTCGAACGCCTTGTTCGCGCCCTCGAACCGCCGCGCCACGATGCCGTAGGGAACCAACACGTCGTAGGTGGACTGGTTCATCTTGTAGCTCTGGTCGGGGTCGTCCGGGCTGGGAACATACCGATAGGCCGGCATCGAATACGGGGCCAACTTCTCCAGGTCGTCCTCCGTCTTGGTGGCTTGTGCGGGTCGCGCCGAGAAGGCGAAGTAAGCCCCTGAGGCCAAGAGAACTCCGGCCAGAACGTATGAACGGAGCAGGATCGGCGAGCCGCGCTTGGCGGCCGATTCGTTGACGACGGGGGTTTCTTCTATTCTTTCCATCCCAAAAGCCTCGCGAATTGGAAGAGGATGATGAAGCACAAGATCAGGGTGATGAAGCCGCTGTAGTCGTGGAACGCCATGCCGGCCTCGTGCCCGAACTCGTTGCCGACCACGCCGATGAGCGCGATGCGGAGCCCGTTGATGAACAGGGCCAGCGGGATGACGAGCAGCACCATGGCGAGGTTGCCCCACCACTTCAGCTTGGCGATGAGCACGAAGAAGAACGTAAAAGCCGTGAGCGCCAAGACCAGCTTCAGGCCGCTGCAAGGCACGGCGACGTTCAACGTGAACCGGTTCAACAGGATCGTCGTCACGTCGTCGCGGTACGGGTTCAACGCGAACGCCTTGAGAAGACTGTAGGCGACGTCGGTGCTGATGATCTGAAGCGGGTTCAGATAGATGTCGATGATCATCGTCCAGATCGGCAACGCGAACGCCAGATAGACGATGGGCAGGCTCAGAGCGATCATCCATCGCCCGCCGGCCACGAACCACACGCCGAACATCAGCGAAAGGAGGAACAGCAGCGACAGGAACGCGTCGATCTCCTGAATGTAGGCCGGGCGCAGGATCCAGATGATGGGTAGGAACAGAATCAGGGCAGGCCAGAACGGCCTCACGGGGAGCGAACTCAGGCCCTTGAACGACCCATCGTCCTCGCCGACGAACACGGAGCGTTCGACCAGATATTGGAGCCCGGTCAACACCCCGCCCGCCACCAGCACCACTCCCGACCACATCAGCGCCGACGTGTTGAACGAACCCGTCATCAGCCGCACGACAGGAATCGCGAGGGCCGAAACCGCAGTCAGCGAGGCGAACGTGGACCACAGACGAGGGCCGGCGTTCCACCAGCGGAAAATGACGTAGCCCGAAATCAAGGGAACGAGGAACCCGTGGGAGTAGTAGCCGTCCTCGCTGAGCCACAGCTCCGGCATCGCCTTGATGAGCGGCCAGAACGCCGCGACCAAGCCGAGAAGAAGAGCAATACCAGGCAGGAAAGCGGGCGACTTGAGCAACAAGTCCAAGCTGAGGCCGCCCAAAGGCGACTTGGCGGCTGGCGCCGCGTCCACCTTTGCTTCTGTCACCTGTCCCGCACCTACTTCCATGGATTGCTTGCAAGGCTACCGCACCGGCAAGGCGTGCCGCTGTCCGACGCCATTTGTCCGACTCTACCGGGGGTCTCTTTCATCAAACTCTTTTCAACCGCTCGGGGTTCCGGACACAGGCTTCGATTGCGTCCAAAGTCAGATCAACGGTTCGGGCCCAATCGAATCGTTGCGCTTGGACAAACCCCTTGGCGACCATCTCGTCGCGGCCGGACCCTCTGAGGAATTCGCCCATCGCCCCGGCAATGGACTCGACGGACCTCGCCTCGAAGTACCGGCAGGCATCCCCGCCCACCTCCATCATCGCCGCATGGTCGCCCGAGAGAACCGGCGCCCCCGCACGCATGGCCTCGAGAACCGGGATGCCGAACCCCTCGTAGAGCGAAGGGAAGACGAACGCCTCGGCGGCAGCGAACAGGGCGGGAAGGTCCTCGTCGGGCACATAACCGAGAAACGTCACGGCGTCGCCCAATCCATGCTGCGAAATGAACTCGCCGATATCGCTCTCGCGCCAGCCCGGGGCGCCCGCGACGACCAATCCGACGTCGGCGGTGGAGGGGTCGCTCCGCACCACCGCCAAAGCCTCGATCAGGCGGCGCAGGTTTTTTCGGGGTTCCAACGTGCCCAGCGTGAAAAAGAATCGTGGTTGGGCGACGCCCAAAGCCTCCAATCGCTGACGGGAGTCCTCGCGGGCAATGGGCGGCGCGTCATTGCCAGGTCCCAACGGAGTCACGGCGATCGGAGACTGGCGTCCATAGACCCGGCGGATGTCGCTCGCGGTGGCCTCGCTGTTGGTGAGCACCAGGTCGGCGTTCCGGCACGCGTAAGCCAGCGCCCACTTCTGGTACACCGCCTTGCGCCGCTTGAAGAACTCCGGGTAGAGGACGGGCACCAAGTCGTGGATCATCACGACGCGCTTGGCAGAGCACTTGCACGGGAGACCCGTCGCCATCGAAAACCAGGCGTCCAACCGGTGCGCCTCGACTTCCGACGCAGGCCTTGCGAATTCCCACCACACACGCTGCGGCCGACGGCTGAACGAGACCTCGTGGAACCGGAGACCTCCCGCGAGCCAACGATCTTCGAGCGGCATTCCCGACGGAACATAGATCTCGTACCGGTGTCCGCGCCCCCGCTCCGCGAGTCCGTCCAGCATGCGCATCACGTAGCGCCCGATCCCGGCCTTGCGGTAGCCGTCGCGCGTGTCGAGCAATACGGCACTGACGCCGATGCGCAGCGGCCTACCGTGCATGAAGCTCCTTGAGCGCCCGCAACGTGGCCTCTGCCGTGCGTCGCCAGGTAAAGGCACGCGCGCGTTCCAGCCCCTGAGCGATGCGGTCGCGGCGGACGTCGGCTCGCTCGGTCAGCGTTTCGGTAAGGGCTTGGGCGATCGAGCCGGGGTCGCTCGGGTCGGCATAGGTGGCCACGTCGCCGCCCACTTCGGGCATCGAAGAGGTTGCACTGGTCACGACTCTGGCCCCGAGTGCGAACGCCTCGAGGATGGGTAGGCCGAAGCCCTCGTAATGCGACGGGTAGGCGAAGCACTCGCAACGCGCCATGAGCGTGGCGATCTGAGCGTCGTCCACGAACCCGACGAAATCCACGCGCCCTTCCAACCCCAGTTCCGCGACGGTCTGGTAAACGGCATCGTCCTTCCAACCCTTCGGACCAGCCACCACCAAGCCAAGATCGGCTTGCTCGGGTCGGCTGGCAATCTCCCCAAAGGCCCTGATCAGGCCCACGAGGTTCTTCCGCGGGTTGATGCCGCCCACGTTGAGGACATAGCGTTTGGCCCGCACGCCGAGGGTGTCCAGTTCGTCGTCGGAGACCGACGACGCTTCGCGGCGCATCGCGCCCAGGTCGGTCGCCAATGGAGTCACCCAGATCGGCTTCGTCCGGCCGAACAGGCGTCGCACGTCGCTGGCCGTCGCTTCGCTGTTGACCACCAGCCCCTCGGCATGGCGGCACGCGATCCCGATGGTCAGCTTCAAAGCGTGGAGACGTCTCTGGTCGAAGAACTCGGGATAGAGGAAAGGGATGACGTCGTGGACCATGCTCAAGCGCTTGACGCCCCCAAGCACTGGGGCCGCCCCATTGATGTTGAAGAGCACGTCAGCCCCCCGCCGCTTCGCTTCCGAACGAAAGCGCACGGTGTGCCACCACGTTCGGTTGCCGGGTGGGATGGGGAACACCTGCACGTTGGCGTGTCGCCACCCCTCGGGCACGTCGAACACATCCCGAACCCACAGGTGGTATTGGATCGAACCGTCCAAACCGAACAGATGATCGAACAAGCCGACCGCATAGCGATGGGTGCCATCGCGCGCGATCCCGGGTTCGCGCGTCAGGTGGTAGGCGTCCAAGGCGACTGTCATAGGCGGGTTCAGCGTAAAGGTACCAGCCGCCGTCCATAATCTCGCCTGTGGAACCTCAGGATACGGGCATTCCGGGCGTTTTGGTGCGTCCTTTGCGGCGTCACGACGACTGGCGCGGCTGGCTGATGGAGTTCTATCGCGACGACCTCGGGCCCGAAGGCTTCCGTCCCGCCATGGGTTACCTGAGCGTCACGCGTCCGGGCATCGCTCGAGGCCCGCACGAGCATCGCGACCAGACCGACGGCTTCGCCTTCCTCTCGGGCGAGTACGAGTTGTTCCTATGGGAGAACCGGCCCGGTGAAGCCGAGGCCTCGGTGCGGTTGCGCGTGGGCGAATCAAACCCGGTCTTCGTGGTCGTGCCCCCCGGAGTCGTCCATGCGTACCGCAACGTCGGCGAATCGGACGCGTTCGTGATCAACATCCCCAACCGATTGTACGCGGGGTGGATGCGTCGCGAACCCGTTGACGAGATCCGCCACGAAGACACGCCCGAGTCTCGGTTCCGCTTGCCCGAAGCCTAGGGTCTAGCCGCCGCGATAGCCGTTCGGATAGAACGTGAAGAACAGCGTGCCAAGGGCAGAAGTCGGCTTGTATTGCTCGAAGAAAGCCCGCTTCTCGCCAACCTCCCAGCCGCGGCCAGGCTCGGTCGAGTGCATGGCGAACACGCTGTAGCCCTGATATCGCTCGTCCGGGTCGGCCGGGTTCGAGCGGTAGGTTTCGCGCGCGAAGTCGAGCGTGAACGCGAGTTGCTCGCACTTGCCCGCCCAAGTCGAAAAGCCCTGTGTCCCGTAGCCGACCGTTCGCAACGCTTCGTCCTCGCCGGCCAGCCCGGTGGGCAACGCGTAGGTCAAGGTCAGCACGTGGCTCGAAAGAGCTTTGAACGTGACCTGCGCATGCATCGCCGCCGAGTAGTCGTAGCGGTCCTTTCCATGACCCTTGACCGATGAAGCCGAGAGGTCCTTCGGGTTGCGCCTGAACGAGACCGTGACCCCGTCCAGAGTCCCTCCGACCGGAGCTTCGAGCATGCGCCGGTGATCCAAGGTCTGGATGGCCTTGAAAGGCACTTTGATCTCGACCACCACGTCCTGCTTGGTCGGGTTGTGGAACACCGTTCGCGATGCGTACGACACGTCCTTCGTTCCCAACAGGGCCGTCACGCTGTGGTACTGCAGGACCACGGGATTGCCCCCCGGAAGGGAAGCCGAGGGCACGCCGGAGATCATCACCGAAGCCGCGGCGGGGGCCGCGAGCGCCAACAGAGCCATCACCATCGCATGGTTCTGACGGGTGAGCGGCACGGGTGGTTTCCCAGGTCCCGGGTCCCGCGAAATGGCCGGAGTCAATCGGTAACATGGTGCGACCATGTCAGCCCTCCAAGCCCTCAAAACCAAGCTCGCCGACATCAATGCCCTCGAAGCTGCGGGGGCCGTGCTGGACTGGGACCAGCAGACCTATATGCCGCCCAAAGCGGTCGAGGCGCGCGCGCGCCACGCCTCGGTGTTGGGCCGATTGGCGCACGAAATGTGGACCTCGGACGAGTTGCAGACCCTCCTCGGTCGAGCCGAGGCCGAGGCCGAGCCCGGATCGGTGGATGCCGCCTTGGTGCGCATCGTGCGCCGTGAAACGAGCCTCAAAACCAAGATTCCCGCACAACTGGTCGAGCGGAAGGCTCAGTTGGCCGCCCTCGGCCACGAAGTATGGGTCGAGGCTCGCGCGGCCTCGGACTTCGGCAAGTTCGCCCCGACACTCGCCGAGATGGTCGACATCGTCCGCGAGGAGGCCAACTGCCTGGGCGTGGGCGACTCGATCTACGATCCGCTGCTAGACCAATACGAAGAGGGTTCGACTGCCGCCGATGTGCGGACCATGTTCGAAACGATCAAGCAACCGACCGTGGACCTGGTGCGCGCCATCCGAGAGACGAACACCCAGCCGGACACGGGTCGCCTCATCGGCGAATGGGATCAGGGTCGAGCGTCCGAGTTCACGCTGAAGGTCGTCCAAGCGATCGGCTTCGACCTGCAACGCGGCCGGCAAGACGTGGCCCCGCACCCGTTCTGCACGAACTTCTCGGTCAACGACGTTCGCTTGACCACCCGCTTCAAGCCGTACATCGGCTCGGCGATCTTCGGTTCGCTCCACGAGGCCGGGCACGGCATGTACGAGCAGGGCTCGCCCGAGGAGTGGGACGGCACGCCGCTGGCGGGAGGCGTCTCGCTGGGCGTCCACGAGAGCCAATCGCGCCTTTGGGAGAACATCGTCGGCCGCAGCCGCGCCTTCTGGGAGCACTTCCTGCCCTCGCTCCAAGGTTCGTTCCCGGAGTTGGATCACTACAACTTGGACTCGTTCTACGCAGCGGTGAACAAGGTCGAGCCGAGCCTCATCCGTGTTGAAGCGGACGAACTCACGTACAACCTGCACATCCTGCTGCGGTTCGAAATCGAACTCGGCATGCTCGAAGGCACGCTGGCGATCAAGGACCTGCCGGAAGCGTGGAACGAGAAGATGCGCGAGTACCTGGGCATCGTCCCGCCGAACGACGCGCAGGGCTGTTTGCAGGACGTCCACTGGTCGGGCGGCTCGATCGGCTACTTCCCGACGTATTCGATGGGCAATCTGTTGAGCTACCAGATCTGGGCGAGGCTCCAGCAGGACATCCCCAACACCGACGACCTGATGGCCAAGGGCCACTTCGCCCCGATCTTCGAATGGCTGCGGGAGCGCATCTATGCGCAGGGCAGCCGCTACACGCCGAAGGACTTGGTGGTGCGCGTCACGGGCAAACCGATGGGCGCCGACGACTGGATGTCGGGGATGAAGTCGAAGTACAGCGCCCTGTATCGGTTGGCGTGATGTCTGGAGGGGCACGCTCCGTCGTGCCCCCAAAAACGTGGACACGACGGAAGCGGGGCCGGACCAAGACGATGAGTGCGGATCAGTTGTGGCGGTTCAGTGCGCCGACCGAACGCCCGGCGGCGTCCTCGACATAGACCGTCGGCGGCGTAAGAATCCACACATCCTCGCCCACCTCGATCCACGTGCCGTCGTGCGCAAAGCTCACGCCGTTCAGAAAGTCCTTGATCTGTCGGCGCAGGTTCGGTTCGGTGTCGGCCAGGTTGAGCACCTGCAACTCGCCCCGCTTGATGCCGGCGCCAGCGGCATAGGCTTCTTCCAAAGCCTGAATGTCCTTGCGCACGGTCACGTGGGTGTCGTAGCTGGGCCGAAGGTTGCCGACGCGGCCCGAGACGGAGTCGAATTCTTCGGAGGATTCCTCCTCCATGTTGTCGCGGCGCGTCCAGCCGATCATGCGGGTGAAGAGACCCGGCTTTTCTTGCAGTTCTTGTTCGTCCATGATTGCGATTTCCCGGTTCGTCCCTCTAACGAGAACCGAACAACGCGGTGCCAACTCGCACATGGGTCGCTCCTTCCTGGATCGCGACGTCGAAATCGTCGCTCATACCCATGCTCAGCCAAGAGCCGATGCGGCACTGCTTACCTAAATGACGCAGCAACGCGAAGAAAGGTCGCATTTGCTCCGCATCTGCTTCGGCGGGTCCCATGGTCATCAATCCAGCAAGTCGTACGTGCGTAAGAGCCTCGAAGCGCTGCACGAAGGCCGGCAGGTCCTCGGGCAGAACGCCACCCTTCTGCGGCTCGCGGGCGATGTTGACCTCGACCAACGCCGTTACCGACTGCCGCACCTTGGCCAGTTGAGCGAGTTGCGACTCGCGATCCAGCGTATGGACGACGTCGAACGCCTCGACAACCAGCGGCACCTTGCGCGATTGCAGCGTGCCGATGAAGTGCCAAGTGCAAGCCCCCACCAACTCCTGTGGCAGGGCTTCGAACTTGCCCAAGGCCTCTTGCAAACGGTTCTCGCCGAAGTCGCGGCACCCCAGATCGAACGCCTCGCGCACGGCATCGGCAGGGAAGCCTTTGGACACGGCGATCAGAGTCACCTCGGAAGGGTCGCGGCCCACCGATTCGCAGGCTCGCTCGATGCGCTCCCGGATGGCCAGGAGCCGCGTTCTCACAGCTTCGTCGGGTTCGGGGCGTCGCCGTAGACCGCCACAGGATCGAACACCTTCTCGGTCTCTTCGAACCGAAGCGCTCCCCCCGCATCGGGTCCAAACGGGACGCTGCGGTAGAAGCACGATCGGTACCCCACGTGACAACTCGCGCCACCCTGGACGTCCACACGCAGCCAAACGCAGTCCTGATCGTCGTCCACGCGGATCTCCTTGACGATCTGGACCAGCCCGCTGGTCGCGCCCTTGTGCCACAGCTTCTGGCGGCTGCGGCTGAAATAGACGGCCTCACCGAGTTCGAGCGTCTTCTGAAAGGCTTCGGCGTTCATGTAGGCGTGCATGAGCAGTTCGCCCGACGCATGGTCGGTCGTGACCACGGGGATCAGGCCGTTCTCATCGAACTTGGGAGCCAGATCGAAGCCTTCTTCGACCTGCTCCACGGACGTGCGTGCCGCGAATGCGATGCTCATATCGTGGGGGAATGTACCCGCGCCGGCGCGCATCGGCCGGGGCCGTCAGGCCTTGGCGAGCCGACCATAGCTGACCATGAACACCGGGATGCCAAGGAGCACGATGCCCAGCGTGATCAGAGTCGGCACCCGCGAACCAGGGTCGATCAACGAGTTGACCAACAGGAACAGCGTCGAACCGATGAACAGGAGCGGGGTGACCGGAAAAAGCGGGACCCGCATGGATGGAGCGTAGGCATGGGGGTGCGCTTCCAGGTGGCCCGGTTCGATCGGGTCGGTCAGCGAGTCGCCCTCCGAGACCGGAGCCACACCCCGGGACCGCTTTCGGAAGACGAACACCGATGCCACGGCGAGGGCATAGAACGGCACGATTCCGATGACGAAGGCATCGGTCAGCGCGGCAAACGCCGAGGAGCCGTGGAACGCCGAGGCCACCATGACGTACGTCACGCCCAACGCTCCAGAAAGCGCCACAGCGATATGAGGCGTCCGAAACGTCTCGTGAACCCGCGCCAGCGGTTCGAAGAAAAGCTTGTCCTCGGCCATGGCAAAGAAGATGCGGGGCGCCGTCAGCATCGAGCCGTTCAGTGTGCCGAACGTGGAGAGCATCACCGTCGCCACGATGAACGTGACGCCCACCGGGCCGACGAGCGAGCCCATCGCGTCGGCGGCGATGATCTGGCTGCCTGCGATCTCCTGCACCGAGAACACGGCCAGATACGCCATGTTGGCCAGAAGGTAGACAACGATGATAATCGCCGTCCCAAACAGAATCGCCAAGGGGACGTTGCGCTTGGGTTGGGTCATCTCGCCTGCGACGAACGAGCAATCCGACCAACCATCGTACGCCCACAACGCCGAGACAAGCGCAAGCCCGAACAGGGAAGGCGTGAAGCTGCCCGGAGGAGCCAGAGGAGAGTAGTTCCCGCCCGTCTTCGGCAGTCCGATGGCGAACGCAAGCACGATCAGCACCAGCAGTCCGGCCACCTTGGCCACGGTCGTGAGGTTCTGGATGCCGGTGCCGAACTTCACGCCTCGGATGTTGGCCCAGGTGACGGCGAGAATCGCGCCCACAGCCAGCGCGGCAGCGCCTCGGGAGAAGGCGGGGTCGTCGCCCGGAGTATTGGTCAGCCGCATCGCGTACTCGCCAAAAACCAGGGCTACGGCTCCGACCGCCGAAGGCCGGATGAGCACGAGCTGAGCCCAGCCGAACAAGAAGCCGGGCAACCGCCCGAAGCCCTCGCGGATGAACACGTAAGGCCCGCCCGAGTAGGGATAGGCGCTGCCCACCTCGGCCAGAGTCAGCGCGCCACACAAGACGAACAAACCGCCGACGATCCACACGGCCAGCATGGGCCCAGGGCCGGGCAGCTTCTCGGCGATTCCGGCGGGGCTGCGGAAGATGCCCGAGCCGATGGTGGTGCCCACCACAACGGCCACGCCGCTCCACAGCCCGATTTGACGGACCAAACCCGGGGAAGACGTGGACGCGGCCATGGTGTGGGCACTTTACCCCTGCGTGGCGCTATTGCCGACTAGACTTGTGCCATCGCCCGCTCGAGGTCCTCGATCAGGTCCTGGGGGTCTTCCAAGCCGCAGTAAAGGCGGATCATCCAGCGGGGCGCTTCCCAATCCAGCGGGTGGACTTCGATGGGAACCGCCAAACTCTCGTGCCCGCCCCAGCTCACGCCGATCCGGAACCACTTGAGAGAGGCGCAGAACCGGTACACCTCGTCGCGCGTGGCGAACGTCGGCTCGAACGAGAACAACCCGCCCGACCCGCGCATTTGCCGCAGATACAAGTCGCGTTGAGGGTAATCGGGCAGCGAGACGTGATGCACCTGCCGCACCTTCGGGTGGCTGCTCAGCCATGCCGCCAGCGTGTCGGCCGTCCCGGCGTGTTGGGCCAGCCGGAGGCGAAGCGTCCGCAACCCGCGCATCAGCAGCCAAGCGGGGAAGGGAGGCAGCGCGCCGCCAAGCAGGGCCAACTCGTTCCGGACGATGGCGTCCATGCGTTCGGCGGAGGTGCACAGCACACCCGCGACCACGTCGCTGTGACCGTTCAGGTACTTGGTGCCGCTGTGGACCACCATGTCCACCCCGAGTTCGCAGGGGTTCTGAAGCAACGCTCCGCAGTAGGTGTTGTCGCAGGCCGTTGCGATTCCGCGTTCCTTGGCAGCGCCGGCAATGGCCGCGAGGTCCTGCAAGCGGAAAATGAGGCTGCTGGGCGATTCCAGGTAGATCAAACTCGTCTCGGGCCGGATGGCGTCAACCACCGACTCGACCGTTCGCCCGTCCACCAACGTGTGCGTCACGCCGAAGCGGGCGAGCAGGTTCTGCATGACCTGGCGCGAGGGACCATAGGCCGTGTCCACCATGACGACATGCGAGCCGGCGCGGCAGACGCTGACGATGGCGGCCGAGATGGCTGCCATGCCGCTGGCGAACAGCTTGCACGCGCCAGCCTTCTCCAGCGAGGCGATCTTCTGCTCGGCGATGTGGTTCGTCGGGTTGCCGAGCCGGCTGTAGTGGAACGGCGGCCCGCCCGGATGATGCTGCATCGTGTCCCACATCGAGTGGGGGTCGTCGAACACGAAGAGCGAGGTCTGGAAGATCGGGGGTACGACGGCGCCGAGGATGCGTTCCTCTTCGCCGAGGTGTTGGAGCAGGGTGTCGGGTCGAGGGTCCATGTTGGGGAACACGAAAGTCTAGCAGTCTGCGGGGCGTCCGAGGGCCATAGGTGCATATTCCCGGCCCCGTGGGTGGTGAGTCGCGCCGATTGTGCCGATATGAGACGTGTCCCCACCATGAAAGAGCATTCACGATGGGCCCGCATTGGACTTCTTGTGGCTCAAGACGACCGATACGGCGCGCACTATCAAGAGGCGATCGAGCGTACCGGCCTCGCGTACGAGACGCTCGAAGACCGCAGTCTGATGGACCTGTCTTCGCACGGGGTGCTGTTGCTGTGCGGCCATGCGCAACTGAAGCACGGCCACGTAGAGGCGGTTGCCCAATGGGTTCAGGAGGGTGGCTGCGTGATCTGTTCTGGTTCGACTTGGGGCCTTGAAAGCGTCTTGGGCTTGGACCCCAAGAGCCAGGCCGCCAGCACCGCGACCCTGACTCAAACGGCCGAATCTCCCATTTGGCCCGACGACTGCGAGCGTGTCCGATTCATGGGTGGATCGCTCCACACGGCCAATGGCTGCGAAGTGTTGGCATCGGTCGGCAACGGGTTCGTGGGGATTGGAAGGCGTCGCGTCGGTCGCGGGTGGGCGTACTGGCTCGCGCCCCATCTGGGGCAGACCGCAGCGATGATGCAGGGGGGCCGCAGCGTCGAATCGGATTCGCCAGGGCCATCCGACGATTCCGCGAACACCATGGACGGCGACCTGCGCGCGGAAGACGGGACCAACCTCTCCTTCGAGCACGACCGACACACGGTGGGCGACGAGCATCCCTACTTCGACTCGCCCTACGTGGACTTGCTCCGCGAAATGTGGTTGCGTGCCGTGGTCCAATCGGCCAAGGACACGGGCCGTGCCCTGGCGATGATGTGGTACTGGCCCAACTTCTCTCCAGCCACGGTCATGCTGACCTTCGAGTGCACGTCGCTTGATCCCGACCAGGTGTACGGCATGGACCGGATGCTGCAGATGATGCAGGGCTATGCGACGTGGCTCACGGGCCCCCCCGGTTACGGCAACGATATCTATCGCTGGATGAAGCAGCGGGGACACGAACCCGGCCTGCTCTTCGTGACCGAAGACCCGAGCGGCTGGCACGAAGGCAAACTCAAGATTCAGTATCAGGTCATCAGTCGGTCGAGCTCGACCATGGACATGGCGGCGATCCGGCCGATGTCCGGTCGGTGGTATCGGCTCGACGAGATGTACACGATGGCCGAGGAAACGGCGGCGAAGGTCTCCCTCAGCAAGGGTGGGCGGCAGCCGGGCACCTCGGGATACCTGTTTGGCACTTGCCACCCCTACTACCCGATCAAGCAGAACGGGGCTTCGTCGCGCATCCTCGAAGTGCCCTACCAAATCTGCGATCCGGGCAAGTCGTGTCAAGACGGGACGGCGGCCCGATTGGTCCAGCAGACCTTGGTCCGCAATGGCTGCCTTCAGATCGTCTCCCGACCCGAGGCCGTCGCCGAGCCCGTGGCGTTCTCCTCGCTTCGCAAAGTGCTGACCCAGTGCAAGATGAACCGCATGGAGTTCGTGCTGCCCAGCGAGATCGCCGAGTACGAGCGCTTGCGCCGAAACGTCCGCTTGGCCCAGATCGAGCAGAACGGTCAGCCGATCCTGCGCATCAGCACGCCGACCCGCTTCGAGAAGGCCTGCCTGATGATCAGCGAGCCAGCCACCGACGCCGGAAAGCACGGGATGCCCTCGCATCAGGGCGTCCGCGAGTACCTTGGACTGCGGTGGCTCTCGGTCGTGTTGGACCTCGACGCAAAGTCCCCCAACGATGTCCGCGTTTCGTTCGGAGCCCAGGACGAGCAAGCCGCCTGACGGTTGCCGAGAAGGGCCTTCGTCCGCCGCGGGCGACCCGCCTCGGGTATCCTCTCGGCTTCGCGCGAACCGCGACATCACCCCGGAGATCTCAAAGATTTGACCCCGACTGCGACCAAGACGAAGGCCGCCCCAAGGAAGTTGGAACCGCACCAGACACCCATCTTGGCCCGTGACCTCCTCACTCCCGAGGATCATCGCGAACTGCTCAATCAGTTGTATCTGGCCCGGTACTTCGACGTTCGGCTGATCAAGGAGAAGAAGCGCGGGCGCCTCCGAGGCACGCTGTATTCCAGCCACAACCAAGAGGCCGTGCTCGTCGGCTCGCTGTACGGGCTGGAGCCAACCGACTGGATCAGCCCGATCCACCGCGACATGCCCGCGTTCTTCCTCAAGGACGCCAAGAACGGCTGGCGCAACCCCGAGCGCATCGGCATGAGCATCGAAGAGGTGTGCAGCCAGGTCTGGTGCAAAGTGACGTCGCCCGGTCGAGCCCGCGACAACTGGTCGCACATCGGCAGCAAGGCGAAGCGCATCATCCACTCGACGTCCATGCTCGCGGGCACCATACCGGTCGCCGCCGGAGTCGCGTACGCCAACCGGCTCGATGGCGGCAACGACGTGGTCCTCACCTACAACGGCGAGGGCTCGACGGCCCAAGGCATCTTCCACGAGGCGATCAACTTCGCCGCCGTGCACAAGCTGCCCGTGGTCACCATCGTCGAGAACAACCAGTGGGCGTATGGCACGCCGCTCGAACTCAGTTCTCCCAACAAGGATGTGGCCGACCGGGCCAAGGGCTACAGCATCCCAGGCCTCGTCGCCGACGGGCAGGACGTGCTCGACGTGTACGACAAGGTGATGCAGGCCGTCGAACACGCCCGCGCAGGCAACGGCCCGAGCATCGTCGAGTGCAAGACGTTCCGCGCCTACGGTCACGGCGACCACGACGACGACCGTGCCGCCAAGTACCGACCCGCCGAGGAAGTCGAACGTGGCCGAAGCCGCGATCCCCTGGCGGTGTACAAGACGTGGCTCCAGGAGCAGGGCCTGCTCTCCAAAGACGAGGCCGACCGTCATTCGCCCGAAGGACGCAGCGCTTCCGAAGTCACGGACGAGGACTTCCCCCACGAAGTGGTGCTCTACATGAAGGAAGGCATCGAGTACGCCATCCAAGCGCCGGCGCCGCCCGCCGAAGAAGGCGGCATGTGGGTGTTCAAGGAGTAGCCATGGCGAGTTCCATCGAGTACCAACAATTGGTCAAGAAGAACTACCTGACCGCCATCAAGGAAGCGCTCGATGGCGAAATGACGCGCAACCCCAACATGGTCTGCATCGGCGAGGACATCGGCATCCTCGGCGGAGCGTTCGGCGTCACCGATGGGCTGCTCGCCAAGCACGGCCGGCAACGCGTGATCGACGCGCCGATCAGCGAAGCCCTCATCGTCGGCGCGGCGACGGGGATGGCCCTGAACGGCAAGACCGTCGTGGCCGAGATGCAGTTCATCGACTTCATCTCCTGCGGATTCGACCAGATCGTCAACATGTTGGCGACTTATTGCTACCGCACGGGTGGCGAGGTCGGCATGAACGTCGTCATCCGGGGTCCCGCGGGCGCCTACGGCGGCGGCGCGCTCTACCACAGCCAGATGAACGAGGCGTGGTTCTGCAACTCGCCCGGCATCAAGGTGATCTGTCCCTCGACCCCTTACGACGCGATGGGAATGACCCGGGCCGCGCTTCGCGACGGCAACCCGGTCCTGATCTACGAGATCAAGGAGCTTTACCGAAAGCGCGACATCGAAGAGGAACTGCCCACCGAGGACTACATCGTGCCGTTGGGCCAGGCTGCGGTCCGGCGAGAAGGCACGGACCTGACCTTCGTCAGCTACGGTCAGAACGTGTATCACTGCTTGGAGGCGGCGGACAAACTCGCCGAGCAGGGCTATCGCGCCGAAGTGATCGACATCCGATCGCTGGTGCCTCTCGATATGGACACCATCAAGACGTCGCTGGCCAAGACCAACCGATGCGTGGTGGTCAACGAAGCGCCCATGACGTGCGGCTTCGCGGGAGAACTCGTGGCGCGCATCGCCACCGAGGCGTTCGATCTTCTGGACGCGCCCCCGTTGCGCGTCACCCGGTTGGATACGCCCGTTCCATGGGCGAAGTCGCTGGAGACCTTCGTGCTGCCCAACACGCAAAAGGTGTTGGACGCGGCGCTCAAAGTGCTGAAGTACTGAGCAGTCGCGGCGGTGCATCACGAGCCCGGACTCCCCTCGCCTTGGCCCGGCCATGGCGAAGGAGAGGCGCTGGGGGTGAGGATCGGCCCGCGCGCCTCGAAATCGACGCCGCTAGATCATCGCGAGCAGCAGAGTCAGTACCCTTTGGCGAGTCGCTAGCCGGCAGATCCGAACTTCTTACCCGCCCACTCGGCCAAGACGGGCCCGAGCCAATCGCTCATCTCCCGCGTTTGCGCAGGGAGCAACCGGATGTCTCGATCTCCCTCGATGATCAAGCACCAGGATGGCGTCTTGACTTCAGGCTCGTCGCTTCGGAGCTGATGCACGCCTCGCACCGTGTTCCAAGGCACTCTCCGGGTCCAACGCCACCTTCCAAGAGAGTCCTCGATCACCAGGGCATCTCGTCCAAGAATCAGCGAAGTCGTGACGATGAACAGGCGCACCCAGACACCTGCCATGAGTAGGGCAGCTCCACCGAAAGCCAGAGCCATCCAAGGCCCCATCTCAGGCGACTCGAACTGCGCCGGGCTGGTCGTGTCGTGTGACGTCCTCGCAGCCATGACAGCCGCTGCACCAAATGCCACCGCAAGACCCGCAATAAGCCATCTCCCCACGGTGAATCCCTTGAGGCCACAGACGATCACCCATCCCGCTTCGGTCTCCCTTACCACAAGGCCCTCGGGAGGGTCGGCGAGCAACGCGAGGTCAGGCATCCCACCTCGTCAGCAGCGCCTTCGGCTCGGTCATCTCGTCCATGGTGTACCGGACGCCTTCGCGCCCGAAGCCGCTCTGCTTCACGCCCCCGTAGGGCATCGCGTCGAAGCGCAAGGTCGGTGCGTCGTTGACGACCACGCCGCCCACCTCCAACCGGTCGAACGCGTCGCGGACCGTGTGCAGGTCCCGGGTGAATACACCCGCATGGATGCCATACACCGACGCATTGACTTTCGCCCAAGCTTCCTCGGCCGATTCGAAGGCCTCCAACGTGACCACCGGACCGAACACCTCCCGGCAGCCCAAGCGCACCGACCCGGGCACGTCCTCCACCAGTGTCGGCGTGACCACAGGACCGACCCGATGCCCCCCGGCCAACACCCGCGCCCCGGCAACCTCCGCTTCGGCGAGCCATTCCATCACACGGTCGGCCTCGCTGGCGGAGATCATCGGACCGCACACCACCGACTCTTCGGCGGGGTCGCCGTAAGGGCACGCCTCGGTCGCCGCGATCAGGCGCTCGCGCGCCTCGGCATAGACCTCGCGCTGAACAAAGGTGCGCTGCACCGAGATGCAAACCTGCCCCGCGTAGCCGTACGCACCGTTGACCAGCTTCGGAATCGCGGCGTCGAGGTCGGCATCCGCGAACACGACGGCGGCGGAGTCGGCGCCTAACTCCAAGCTGACCCGTTTGCGCGGCAAAGCGTCTTTGAGTCCCCAGCCCACCTCGGGCGAGCCCGTGAAGCTCACCATAGCCACCTCGTCCATACCGGCCAACACCTGGGCCTCTGGACCCGAGACGTTCACGGCATTGACGACCCCCGGCGGGCAACCCGCCTCGTGGATGCACCGCGCCAAGGTCAGCGTTGACAACGCCGCGCGGCGCGAAGGCTTGACCACCACGGTGTTGCCGGCCGCCAAAGCGGGGGCGATCTTGTGCGCCGCTAGGTTGAACGGCCAATTGTAGGGCACGATGGCCAACACCACACCCAGCGGACGCTGCTCCACGGTCAGCGAGCACCCCAAGCCTCGGGGGTCCGTGTCCACGGGAACAGCCTCGAACCCGTACGTGGACACGGCGTCGGCGGCCAGGTCGAACGTAATTGCGAGCCGTTCGACCTCGGCTCGTGCCCAGCGGATCGGCTTGCCGATCTCGTCACGAAGCAGTTCGGCGTACTCCTCCGAACGTTCGCGCACCAGCCGAGCCACGTTGCGCAGCAGCCTCTGGCGCGTTTGGCGGGGGCTGGAACGCCACGTCTCGAACGCCTCGCGCGCCGCTTGCACCGCCACCCGCCCATCCTGGAGCGAAGCCTCCGCGACGGTGCCGACAACCCGTCCGTCCCAGGGCGAAGCCACGACGTCCTTCGGTGTCGCCTGATCGCAGGGTCCACCGAAGAAGTGTCCACCGATGAGCGTTTCGCCGTGCCTCACGTCCCCATTGTGGCCCGGCAGGCGTCCTAACGTACAATGGTGCGCGTGAGGCCCAACGTGTTACGATGCTGCTTGGCCGTATGTGCCGTTTGGTCTGCCGTTTCGGGCATGGCTCAGTCGAAGCGCGTCGAGTTGCAATTCGGCAGCGACGGAACCCGGCACGTTTGGCTCGGCCCCGCAGCGTTGGCCGGACCGATGGACGAGCCGATCCAGTTCACCGGGGCGACCTACGAAGCCGAACTTGGGCTGGCCCAGCCAGAGGACCGCATCTACGTCTCCAATGGCGCGGGCAACCTGGCCATCCGCCAAGTCAAGGACCTCAAGCGCTCCTGGAAACTGACCGAAGCCGACTTTACGCATCTGGAAAGGGTCCGGGTCAGCGTGAAGCGGGACGGCAAGCCCGTCGCCGCCGCCATCGTGGAGATCACGGCGGGGGAGCGCCGCGAGGTGGTTCTGCTCACGCCGCAGGACGAAGGCGTCGTCGAGGCGTGGGCCATTCCGTTTGGCAAGGTCGGCGTGCAGGTCGCTTATGCGCCCAAAACACCCGGCGCGACCAAGAACAAGAAGGCCCCCAAGCAGGAGTTCGAGCTGACCGCCAAGCGCGACGATCCCGTGCCGACCCTCGCCATCAGTATCGACGACAACGTCGAGACGCTGGGCGGCGCGACCAACGACGCCGCCGAGGCCGAAAGCGGGGCCGCGACTCCCCCAGCCCAAACCGAACCCTCCGGCAACGACTTCGGAGGCATCCTGAAAAACTTGGCCGTCACCCTGATCACGCTCGGCGTCGCAGGTGGGATCGGCTACTTCATCTTCCAGTACGTGCGCCGCAACCCCGATCAGGTCAAGGATCAACTGGCCAAGGTCGGCGTGAGCATCCCCGAGCCGAACGCCCAACCTGCGGACGACCCTTCGGTGCCGGCGCCTTCGTTCTCCAAACCCGAAACACTCGCGCCGATCGTGCTCGACCCGGCCCCAACCGTCGCGCCCGTCGCCGCACCTGGAGGGCCGCCGCGCCTGGTTCGGTCGGACGGCGTTGAATTCGCCCTGTCGCCCGACGGCAACACGATCGGCCGTGACTTCGCATGCACCATCGCGTGGGCCGATCAGAGCAGCGTCTCGCGGCGGCACGCAGAAATCGCCCTAGAGAACGGCGCTTGGATCGTCAAAGACCTCGGCAGCACCAACGGGACGTTCGTCAACGGTGCTAAGGCCGCCGGGCCGACACGCCTCAACCCCGGAGACACGCTCATTCTAGGGCAAGTCACGGCGAGGTTCGAGGCCTAACGTGGCCCTCGCTCTTTTCCTCATGTTCGCGGGTGGCATGGCGGGCCTGGCCGCTTGGGCGATCATGGAACCCTCCGCGCCACGCACGCTGGCCGACGTGCTGTGGGTCGAGTGGAGCGCACGGTTTGTGCCCGTGCTCGGCGGCCTGATCGGCGCGACCATCGGCGCGACGTACGGTCGGATGCAGGGCAGCCGCGCGCACCTGCTGCGGGGTCTTTTCGGAGGCTTGTTGTTGGGTGCGGTCGGGGGTAGCTTGGGCTACCAACTGGGCGGCCGCATGGCCTACGCGATCTTCGGCAACGTGCTTCAGGCAGGGGCGTTCACGCTACCCACCATTCTGGCCCGCATCATGGCGCTTGCCCCGTTGGGGGCGTTCATCGGTTTGGTCCTGGGCATCCCTTCGAAGTCGCCCCGTCGGGCCTATCAGGGGTTCATCGGAGGGCTGATCGGCTGAGCCCTCGGAGGCGCGATGTTCGACATCGTCAGCCAATTGCTCTCGGGGGTCATGGTGCCCTTGCGTCAACAACCCGGCGTGGGCGACGTCGAGATCGGCGCCCCCGGCCGCGCCATCTATTCGCTCGTGACCGGTGCGGCGATCGGCCTTTGCGCCGCCGTGGTCGAACAGATGGGCCGCAAGGCATGGCTGCGCCTCCGGCTCGGCAAGAACGAAGGGAAGGACTGGGTCGTGGACACGGCGCATACCTACATCGGCTCCGCCGAGACCGCTCAAGTGCCGCTTTTTGGCGACCCGTCGGTGATCCCGTTCCATGCCTGCGTCATCAAGCGCGGATCGCGCTACTCGCTTGCGGACGGGGGGTCGCCCACCGGCACGGTCGTCAACGGGCAATCCATCGGCCATTCGGAGGTCCCGCTCAACCATGGCGATGTGGTTCAAATCGGGTCGTTCGTGATCGAGTTCTTGTTGCGCTCGGGGGGTGCCTCGCCCCAACGCGACGTCCAACGAGCCGCCCAGCCGGTTCCGATTCCTGTCCCGGCGCCGGCGGCGTCCCCCACTCCAGCCACGCTCGTCGCCTTGGACGGCGTGATGCAGGGCCGACGCTTCCCCTTGGCGATCACGGGGTGCGAGTTGGGACGCGAAGGCGCACACGTTCAGATTCCCGACCCCAACGCGAGCCGTCGCCATGCCCGCATCGCCGGGGGGCCGGCGGGCTGGTTCGTCGAGGATTTGGGCAGCACCAACGGCACGTTCGTCAACGGAGCGCGCGTCGGAACCGCACCGATTCAGGTCGGCGATGTGGTCCGATTGGGCTCCACCAGCTTCCGAATCGAGTGATTCCTGGCAAAAGCTCCGGTATCAACCGGCAAATCTCCGGACTCCTGCCGATACGTTCCTATGGAACCTCCCTGTTTGGAGTCCCATCCATGACAAAGTCACTTCAACTCCTGGTCGCCACCAGCCTCATTCTGGCCCTCGGCTGCGGCGGCAAGAACACCGTTTCCACCATCTCCGGTGCCACGATCCCCATCACCGGCGAGACCAACCAAGATTCGGGCACCTCCGAATCCACCGTCACAGGTCCAGGCGACGCCGACGTCAACGTCGGTGGAACCACCGAAACCGGCAAAGTCCCCGAGGGAACGACCGTCACGCCCGGCGAGATCGTAGCCTTCTTTCCCGCGGGAAGCGGCTTCATCGGCGCGACCTTTGCCACCGACACCGAGGTTCGCGTGAACGGCAGACGTTCCGGCGTGTTCCTCTCCAAGGTGGACGGCACGCTCCTGCAAAACCTCATCGTGCCCGTCGGCCCGTGCGTGTTCACCGTGAGCGGCGCGACGATCCAAGGCGGACCGCGCGGCGCGTCCCTTGGCCCGGTCGGTACGGTGGCGATTCGCGGACAGGTGTTCGCCGATGGTTCGTCGAGCATTCCGCTCAAGATCACCGGCGTGGTTCCCGGAAACGGCGAGACCACGCTCGGCGCGACGATCACCCTCACCATGCACCCCTCGGCAAACGGAAAGACGGTGGAGTTGCGCGTCGTTCACGCCAACGGCATCGTCCAGAAGGTAGCGACGGTGGCGGGCGGTACGGCCGTCATCAGCGAAATCAACTCGGAAGGGTTCATCGAAGACGCCTCGACTCTGGAGCTGACGGTGCGATGATGACAACCAAGACCACACTATTGGCCGCAACGGCCCTTCTCGTCGCCGGAGCGCAAGCCCAAGACCGTGTCGAACTTGCCTCCGATGGCAGAGATCGCTCCATCGGCCTGACGTTCGGCGGACTGGGCGCGAGCTTTGGCGGCCGCAGCCTGTCCTCCAAGTACCTCAAGTTCGACATCCAGCCGGTCAAGCAGTTCAAGCTCTGGTTCGGCAGCCAATCGCTCGACGCGAAGGGCAAGGAAGACCCAGCCACGGGCAATCGCAGCACTTTCGACGCGAGGGCCACCGAGTTTGGGATGCGCTACGAGTTCCAAAGCCGCGGCGGCGCGCCGTTCGGCGTCTCCTACATCGCCCATCGCTCCGGAGACGGCACGTTCGAACAGACCGACGGCTCCTCCGCGCTCTACTTCGGCCCGAAGACGGACACGTTCGAGGTGGATCACGAGGGTTGGTCGGGCTCGTACAGCCGCATCAAGGCGGGCAGCCGGTCGGCATCGGTGTTCGGTGTCGGCTACGCGGGCAAGCAACCGTTGAAGGCCAAGGGCTGGAGCTTCCTCTACGAGGGCAAGCTGCTCTTTGAAAGGCCCAGCGGAACGGTGGTGAACCCGGATGGAAGCACACGGGCCATGGCGCGCCTCGGCCTCGAATACGGCTCGCCGGAGTGGGGCAGCATCTCGCTGAGCGCCTACGTGTTCCCCGGCGGGATCCCCTACACGGGCACCCCCCTCTCGGGCTTCACGTCGTTCTTCCTCTACGAGCCGGGCGGAGTCGCGGACGACTTGCGAACGAAGACTTCGGCGACCCTCGACCTCCGGGTGTCGCTCAAGGCCTCGTTCTAACGGCATCGCAACGGGGCAGGTACATTCGTGCCTGCCCATGTCCAAGACGATCAGCGCGACCGTCGTCGGCGCGACCGGATACACCGGTTCCGAGGCGTTGCGCCTTCTCTTCGCCCATCCCAATGTCGGCCAGGTGCGAGCCACCTCGGACCGGCTGGCTGGGCAGCCCTTGCGAACCTCGTGCCCGTGGCTCGACACCGATCTGGTGCTTGAAGCCTACGACCCGCTGTCGGCGAGCGAGTCGGACGTCGTCTTCCTCTGCCAGAGCAATGGCGTCGCCATGCGGCTGGCGCCCGAGTTGATCGAGCGGACGCGGGTGATCGACCTCTCCGCCGACTTCCGGCTCACGGACCTTGACGAGTGGGAGGCGTGGTACCGCATGCCTCACGCCCGCCCAGCGGCCTGTGCCGAAGCGGTCTACGGTCTGCCCGAACTCGGCGACCGCACGCGCATCGCACAGGCACGCCTCGTCGCCAACCCCGGCTGCTACGTCACAGCGAGCTTGTTGGCCCTGGTTCCTCTCGAACGAGCCGGGTTGATCCACGGCACGCCGATCATCGACGCCAAGTCGGGGGTCTCGGGAGCGGGACGCTCGAAGGCCGACACCGAGTATCTTCTCTCCGAGCTGGCCGGCTCGCTGAAGGCGTACGGCGTGGTGGGCCACCGCCACACTCCCGAAATCGAGCAACTTCTGGGGCGACCCGTGCGGTTCGCGCCGCACCTTCTCCCCTTCCCACGGGGCATCCACGCCACGATCCACTTCCCGATCGCGCCAGGAACCACCGATGAGCGATTGCGTGCCGCGCTCAAAGTGTTCCATGGGGCGCATCCCTTCGTCCGCGTCTGCGACCCCGGTTACTGGCCTTCGACCAAGGAAGTCCTGGGCACCAACTCGTGTCGCATCGCATGCGCGGTGGACGAACGGACCCAGTTGGCCACGGTCGTCTCGGTCATTGACAATCTGATGAAGGGCGCGGCGGGCCAAGCGGTGCAGAATATGAACCTGATGTTCGGATTCCCCGAAACCGCCGGCCTTCCCATCCACGGAGTGTGGCCCTGACCATGCCCAAGGGCTTTCTGTATTCCGGCGTGCACTGCGGCCTGAAGAACAAAAGGCGAGATCTTGGTTTGCTGTGGAGCGAGACGCCCTCGGTGGGTGCGGGCGTGTTCACGCAGAACCTCGTGCGGGCCTCGTGCGTGGATTACAGCCGCAGCGTGGTGGCTTCTGGACGGCTCCAGGGCATCGTGGTCAACAGCGGCAACGCGAACTGCATGACGGGCGAGCAAGGCGAGGCGAACACGCGCAGGATGGCGCTCTTGGCAGCCGAACATCTTGGGCTCGACAGCGAGTGGATCGCTGTGGCGTCCACGGGCGTGATCGGCCAGCAGATCGCCATGGACAAGGTCGAGAAGGGCATCCGCGAGGCCGCCGTCCATGGGAGCAGCGATCCGCAGCCGTTTGCCGAAGCCATCATGACCACCGATCTCGTCGAGAAGACGAGCGAAATCGCGCTCGGTGGCGGGAGCATTCGGGGCATCGCCAAAGGCTCGGGCATGATCGAACCCAACATGGCCACGATGCTGGCCTTCATCGCCACCGACCTCGTGGTGGACGCCGCCACGTTGGACCGCGCTTTGCGAGCGGCCGTGGCGAACAGTTTCAACGCACTTACGGTGGACGGCGACACCTCCACCAACGACATGGTGCTGGCCATGGCGAACGGCGCCAGCGGCCACCAACCCACCTATCCCGAGTTCGCCCACGCCCTCGAGCAGGTCTGCGTGGACCTCGCCAAGCAAGTGGCACGCGATGGAGAAGGCGCCACCAAACTCATCGAGGTCTGGGTGCGCGGCAGCGACGACCCCAAGCGCGTGGCCAAGACGATCGCCAACTCGCCGCTCGTCAAGACGGCCATGTTTGGCTGCGACCCCAATTGGGGGCGCATTCTGGCCGCAGCCGGCCGATCCGGCGTAGCCTTCGAGCCAACCCTTGCTTCCCTGACGTTGGCGGCTTCGGGAAGGCGGCATCTGCTTTGCCGAAACGGAACTCCCCAAACCTTCGACGCCGCAGAAGCGTCTCAAGACCTAAAGGCAGAATCGGTGCGGATCGAGCTCGATTTGGGACCCGGCGAAGAAGCCGTCGTTTACACGTGCGACTTCGGCTACGGGTATGTGCGGATCAACGCCGAGTACCACACGTGACGATGAAGTTGACGCCCCCATGATGACCCGACGCATCCTCATCGGCCTGGTGATCGGGCACATCCTGTTGGCGCTCGCCTATGCTGGAGCGATCCCCTACCGAACGGGTGGCAAATTGCTCAACCAACCGGGGACGCATCTGGACATCGGCGCACCCGACGAGCGCCAGCACGCCAACTACGTCCAACACATCCTCGACGGCAACGGTATTCCCGTCTTCAAGCCCAAGGACCCCAACCTTTACGAGTCGTATCAGGCGCACCAGCCTCCCCTCTACTACGTCTTGGCCAGCACCTACGCGCGGGTGCTCGGCGTGTCGGACGTTGCCGACCCTTCGGCGGGCTTGCGCCTGAGGAGTTTCAGCGCGATCCTCGGCGGATTGGCGGTCTGGGGCCTGTTTTGCCTTGGGTACTGGGGGTTCAAGAGCGAACGGATCGGGCTGCTCACCGCAATGATCGGCGGCTTCATGCCGATGATGGTCGGGCTCTCGGCTGCGGTCGGCAACGACCCCATGCTCATCGCGGTCTGCACGTGGACGCTCGCGTTTCTCGCCAAGGCGTTGCGCGAGGGGTGGTGCTTCGGCAAGTCGGTGCCGATCGCGCTGTTGGTCGCAGTCGGCATCTATACCAAGACGAGTGCTCTGTCCTTGTTCATCCCGGTGGGCCTGGCGCTGTATCTCGGGCGAAAGGAGGTCTCGGAGTCCAAGACGATCTGGCCCCATGCGCTGCTCGTTCTGATCGGCCCCTTGTTGTTGCCGCTGCCTTGGATGCTTCGGAACAAAGGCCTCTATGGCGACCCGTTCGCGATCAAGGCGTTCGGCGAGGCGTTCACGGGGACCATGCAGGCCGAGACGCTCGCAAACCGCGCGGGCGGTTGGATTCCGTACTGGACGGCGGTCACGGAAGGCACGGTGTACAGCTTCTACGGGGTGTTCAGCTACTGGGACATCTTCTTCGACTTCCGCCTGTACCGCATCCTGATGGCGGCGACGCTGATCCTCGGGTTGGGGTGGACCCTTTCGTTCCGGGGCGACAAGGAGACGCGCGGCAGCGGCCTCGTTCAGATCGTGAACGCCGCGTTCTTCGCCACGGTGCTGGCGCTGTTCATCCGGTTCAACATGCAGTACTTTCAAGCACAGGCCCGGTACCTCTACCCCGCGATCGGCCCCATCGCGTGCGGCCTAGCCGTCGGAGCGGCCCAGTTCGGCTACAAGAACCGCAGGCTCACGCTCTTGGTCGCGCTCGGCTTCATGGTGCTGCTCAACGGCTACGTGCTGATGATCCTCCCAGACGAGTTTGCCGCGCGAGTGGCGCGCGAAACGACCGCCGCTCCAGCACCGTAGCAGACGTTCGGGTTTGGTATGGCGCATACTTGGCGTCAGAAACCCTCGGGTGACGACCGACCATGATCAAGCTCAACACATTCGCCCTCGCCGTCGCGGCCCTGGCCCTCGTCGTCGGCTGCTCCGCCCCCAAAGAAGAGTCCGCTTCCGGCGAGCCCAAGCCGAGCGAAGCCGCGCCGTTCAAGGTCGCACTGCTCACGCCGGGTCCGGTGAGTGACGCGGGCTGGAGCGCTATGGCCTACCGGGGCCTCAAAGCCATCGAAGCAGATACGGGCGCGCAGGTCAACAACCAGGAAGCGGGCGGCACGCAGATCAAGGATGCCATGCGATCCTACGCGCGCCAAGGCTACAAGCTCGTGTTCGGGCACGGGTTCGAGTACAACGAGCCCGCCATCGAGGTGGCCAAGGATTTCCCGGACACGGTCTTTGTCAGCAGTTCGGGCGGTCAAACGGCCGACAACGTGGGCGCGTTCCGGTTCTACTTGGAGCAGGGCTTCTACCTGGCCGGCGTCATGGCGGCCAAAATGAGCAAGTCCGGCGTGGTCGGCATGGTTGGCGGCGACGATGTGCCTTCCATCCGCTCGACGTTCAAGGCGTTCCGCGCCGGAGCGATCGACACCAATCCCGCGATCCAGGTGAAGGAAGTCTTCACCAACTCCGGTCAGGACATCGCCAAAGCGAAGCAAGCCACCGAGAAACTGATCGAGGAAGGCGCGGACTTCGTCATCCACCAAGCCAACGCCGCAGCCCAAGGCGTGTTCGACGCCTGCGCCGAGAAGAACGTCTACGCGTTCGGAGCCAACGCCGACCAGAACGACAACCCGAGCGGACGCGTGATCGCCAGTGCCGTGATCCTCGCCGAACCCGCCTTTGTCGCATTGGCCAAAAAGGTCAAGGAAGGCGGCTACAAGGGCGGCATCGAACTGATGGGGATGGACATCGGCGCGATTGACTTCGTGGTCAACCCGGCGATGAAGACGGTCATTCCTCCGGATGTGCTGACGCTGGTCGCCGAGATCCAAGCCCAGATCAAGGATGGGCGGCGAACGGTTCCGAAAGACGAGTTCTGACGCGACCACCATGCAGCCGTTGATCGCCATTCGCGGCCTGTGCAAGCGCTTCGGGCCCGTTCAGGCGCTCAAGAACGTGGCCGCGACGTTCGAGGCCGGCGAGATCCACGCGGTCCTGGGCGAGAACGGAGCGGGCAAGTCCACGCTGGTCAACCTGCTTGCGGGCTTCTTGATGCCCGACGCCGGATCGCTCGAACTCGACGGTGCGCCGTTGCCCTTGGGCGACCCCGTGGCGATCCGAAACATGGGGGTGGCGATGGTCCACCAGCACTTTATGTTGGTGCCCGAGTTCACCGTAGCGGAGAACTTGGCTCTGGCGCGAACAGGCCGCACGCTCGAACGGTTGGAGCCCCTGGATCGCGCGGCGGGGTCGCTGGCGATGGCCGAGCGGTTGGGCTGGAAACTCGACCCCAAGGCTCGAACCGGCGACCTGCCCGTGGGGGTCCAGCAACGCATCGAGATCCTGAAGGCCCTGGGCGACGACCGCCGCGTCCTCATCCTCGACGAGCCGACCGCCGTCCTTGGTCCCGACGAAGTTGAAGAGTTGTTCCGCGTCCTTCGGGATCTGCGAGAAAAGGGCATGGCCATCCTGCTCATCGCCCACAAACTCAGCGAGGTTATGGCCGTGGCCAACCGTGCCACTGTATTGCGGCGAGGCGAGGTTGTCGCCTCCGCGCCGATCGCCGACGTGGACGAGGCGACCCTGGCGGCGTGGATGGTCGGCGACGTGCCACCCCGGGCCGAGCGACCCTCAGCGAAGTCTGCCACTGAGTTTCAAGGCCTGCGTCTATCCGGATTGCGGGTCCTGGGAGACCGGGGCGAGTCGGCGATCACGGACCTGGGCTTAGAGGTGCCCCGGGGTGCGATCGTCGGGATCGGCGGCGTGGACGGCAACGGGCAGGTCGAGCTTGCGGAAGCCATCGTCGGCGTGCGGAGCTTCAGTGGGGAACTGGTCTGGGTGCCGCATGGCGAACCCGCGATCGCCTACATCCCCCAGAGCCGCCAGAAGGACGGCTTGGCCCTCAAGATGTCGGTTCTCGACAACCTCGCCATCGCCGGCCACCTTCGGACCGAGATGAGGCGGGGCCCCTTCCTTCGAACCCGCGCGTTGAGCCATTGGGGCGGCGAGTTGGTCGGCAAGTACGCGATCAAGGTCGGCGCTCTGGATGACCCCGTGGGTTCGCTGAGCGGCGGCAACCAGCAAAAGGTCGTCGTGGCCCGCGAACTCGACCGCGAACCCGACCTCGTAGTGGCCGTCAACCCCACGCGCGGCCTCGATGTGCGGGCGGCCCGGTTCGTCCACGAGCAACTCGCTCAGGCCAGGGACCGAGGCGCGGCCGTCCTGCTGATCTCGACCGACCTCGACGAGTTGGCCGCCATGGCCGACGAGACGTTCTTCCTTCTCGGCGGTCGTCTGCGGTCGGGTGACGGGGCCGAGGCGATGGTCGGAGGCGCGGCTTGAAGAAGACGTTGCTACCCGCACTGGGTGCGTTGTTGGGCCTGACCCTGGCTTTGGTGCTGACACTGGTCGCGTTCGGGATGCCCGTGGCGGATTCGCTCGGGCTGATCTGGGAGGGCTCGGTCGGCTCCTCGGGCGGATGGATGCGCACAGCGGTCAAGGCGACCCCGCTGATGCTCATGGGCCTGGGCATGGCCGTCGCGTGGCGGGCGGGCATGTACAACATCGGCGGAGAAGGCCAGTTCCTGGCGGGTGCCCTGGGCGGCGCGGCGGCCGCCAAGCTCCTGTCTGCGGTGCCCGCGTTGGCGTTGAAGCCGTTGGTCTTGGTCTCGGGCTTCGTGTGGGGCGGGCTGTTCGCGCTCATCGCCGGGTGGCTCCTCGTGAAGCGGGGCGTGAACGTGGTGATCTCGACCATCCTGCTCAACTTCGTCGCCATCCAACTGTTCGAATGGGCGCTCACCGGGTCGCTGCAGGAAGCCAAGGGCCGAACCCCTCAGACCGACCGCCTGCCCGACGCCATGATGCTGTTCCGGTTCGACCGGCAGAACGACCTGCATTCGGGCGTGCTGATCGCGTTGGTCGCCGTCGTGGTCGTTTACGCGATCCTGTTCCTCACGCCCACCGGTTTCCGGGTCCGATTGGCTGGCGAAAACCCTCAAGCGGCGCGGGCCAACCGCATCCCACCCGCCCGGTACCAACTCATTGCGATGGCCCTGAGCGGCGGCTTGTGCGGCCTCGCGGCCAGCGTCGAGTTTCTGGGCATCACGGGGCAATTGGCCAAGGGCTTCAACCAGCAACTCGGGTTCATCGCGATTCCCGTGGCGCTCCTGGGCAACCTGCATCCCGTGGGCGTCGGCCTGAGCGCGGTCTACTTCGGCGGGCTGTTTGCGGGTTCCGAGAACCTGGCCCGGTTCAGCAACTTCGGCACGACCGTGATGTTCGTGATTCAGGGCACTGCGGTGTGGGCCTATGTCGGTGTGCGGACCGTCTTGGAGCGGCGTCAACTCGCGGGTGCGGAGGTCGAGTCGTGAGCGCTGTGTTGGCCGTGCTGATGTACGCGACCCCTCTTGCGCTCGCCGCCCTGGGCGAGACGGTCGTCCAAAAGGCGGGAGTCATCCACATTGGCATCGAGGGCACCATGCTGGCGGGTGCGTTCTTTGCCATGCTGGCCACGCTCGCGACCGGCAGTCCTTGGGTCGGTCTCGGCGTCGGCGTCCTGGTCGGAGTCACGTTGGCCCTGGTCTCGGGCGCGTTCGCGTTGACGCTCACCGTGGACCAGGTGGTGGTCGGTACGGCGGTGAACCTGTTGGCGCTTGGGTTGACGCGGACGCTGTTCGCGATGCGCTTCGGCGCGAGCGGGGAACTGCTCAGCGTGCAGAAGGTGCCTTCCTGGCAGGGGCTCGATGCCGTGATGGTGGTGGCAGTGCTGCTGGCGGTCGCCACTCATGGCGTGCTCTTTCGAACGTCGTGGGGGTTGGCGCTGCGCGCGGCGGGCGAGTACCCGCAAGCCGCCGAGGCCGCTGGTTTCTCGGTCCTTCGGCTCCGCTTTGCGGCGTTGGTCTTTGGCGGCGCAATGGCCGGCCTCGGAGGTGCGTATCTCTCGTTGGGAATCGCGGGCTCGTTCGCCGACAACATGACGGCCGGGCGCGGATTCCTGGCGATCGCCATGGTGACTTTTGGACGTTGGAAGCCCGTTCCCGTGCTCGGGGCGTGCCTGTTGCTTGGCTGGCTGGATGGACTCCAGTTCACGTTCCAGGCCAAAGGCGTGCAACTGCCGTTCCAGTTGTTCCTGGCGCTGCCGTATGTCGCTGCCCTGTTGGTGCTGGCGGGCATGGGTCGCGGCGCGCACGCTCCGGCGGCTCTGGCGATCCCGTTCCGGAGGACGCGATGACGATTCTCGAACGCCGCGTCGTCTTTTCGAGCGGTCATCGTTACTGGGATCCTTCGCTGGACGCCGAAGCCAACCGCGTGCGTTTCGGGCGCTGGGCGTCCCCTTACAACCACGGCCACAACTACGTAGTGTGGGTTGCGATCGCGGGCGAGGTCGAGTCCGCCTCGGGCATGGTGATCAACATGAAAGACCTCGACGCCATCCTGCAAGCTCGGTTGGTCGCCGTGCTCGATCAGCGCAGCCTCAACGACGAGGTGCCCTTCTTCCGTGACCGGTCGCCGTCGCTCGAGAACCTGCTGGTCTTTTGCCGCGAGCAGGTCGAACCCGAACTGCCTCCCGACGTCCGACTCGCTTCCATCCGCATCGCCGAAACCGAGACGCTTTCCGCAGCCTTTGAACTTGAACCCGCCCCCATGATCAGCCTCACCCGCACTTACGAGTTCGCCGCTTCGCATCGGTTGCACAGCCCACACCTCTCGGACGAGGAGAACGTGCGGGCCTATGGCAAGTGCAATCACGTCCACGGCCACGGCCACAACTACGTGTTGGAAGTCACCGTATCCGGCGAGCCAGACCCTGCCAGCGGCATGCTGGTGGACCTCGATCACCTCGACGCGGTCGTGGAGAGGGAAGTCGTGGTCCGCTACGACCACCGCAACCTGGATGTGGACGTCGAGGAGTTGCGCGGCCAAGTCACGACCAGTGAGAACGTCGCGAAGGCCATCTTCGACCGCTTGGACGCCTCGCTGGGTCGGTCGCTCTCTCGCGTTCGCTTGCTGGAAACGGCGCGTAACGCGTTCGAGGTTCGGCGTTGAGAAGGGTTCTGATCACGGGTGCGACCGGAGGCATCGGGCGTGCGCTCGTTCCGCTCCTCGCGCCTTCGTCCAGCCTGTTCCTCACGGGCCGCGACCCCGTCAAGTTGGACGAGGTGGCCCGCGAAGCGAGGTCTGCTGGGAACGAAGTTTCGGCGCTGGCCCTGGACCTCATGGCCCCGGGGGCCGTCCAGACGCAGGCGTCCTGGCTGGGAGGGCCGGTGGACGTCTTGGTCAACAACGCGGGCGACGTGCAATTCGGTCCCTACGAATCTCAGCCTTGGGAGGCTGTCCACCGAGAACTGCGGCTCAACCTCGAGGTGCCGATGGAACTGGTCCACGCCTTGGTGCCCGGCATGCTGTCGAATGGGCAGGGCAGGATCGTCAACGTGTTGAGCATCGCCGCGAAGGAGACGTTTGCGGGCGCCGCTGCCTATTCCGCAGCCAAGTCCGGCCTGCTCGCGTTCACCCGGTGCCTGAACCGAGAGACCCGGACCCGGGGCGTGCATTCTGTGGCCCTCCTTCCAGGCGCAACGGACACGAGCCTCTGGGACCGCCAGCAGGGAAGTCCGCCACGCAACCAAATGCTCACGGCTCAAGCCGTCGCCGAGGAGATCGCGCGTCTGATCGACCTGCCCGCCGACCGCACGGTGGACGAAGTCGTCCTCCTCCCTCCCCACGGCGTGCTGTAAGGCGAAAGGGACCTAACGGCCGCCGAGCACTTGCTGCTTGGCCTGCTCGGGGATCGTCGGGTTGTTGCGCAGGTTGTCGTAGCCCGTGTTCTGCTGGGTCGGCGTGGCCTGCTGTCCCGGCTTGGGCGCTTGCGGGCTGGAGTACGTGTTTTGCTCCTTGGAGGGGTCCACGCGGACCGTCGTGACGGGAGTGTCGCTCTGCCGGCAACCGGCGACGCAACCCACGGCGATGAGGGCGAGAAGGATGGTTCGGTTCTTCATGGCGTTTGGGACGCCGGTCCCTGAGCCGAAGCCCAGAGACCGACGCAGAGAGAAGGCAACGACGTTACTTGTACTCGCCCCAGGCCGTATCGTGGATTTCGATGCGGTCGGCTTGCGTCCAGTTGGTGTTCGTGCGCGGGTTGATACCGTAGCGCGAACCCCAGTCGTCCCGATTCGGGTTGGTGATGTCCAGAGTGGCGAGAGGCGCCTTGGACTTCGCGTGGCCGTCCAGCCACACCCAGGCGACTTGCTTGCCCACGGCATGGATCGGGCCGTTCGGGTCGGACGGGCAGTTCTGCGCGCCGCCGACCGTGATGCACCACGAGTTGCCCGGATCGCCGAGGTTCTTGCCTTCGATCGTCGAAAGGAAGCTCGGCTTCAGGTCGTTCCAGCGCGCGCGGCTGGGGATGATGATGAGCGTGCTCGCGGGCTCGTCCACGATCGACGGCGAGTCGATCCCCTCGGGCGTCCACTGGCCGGCGCAGCGACCGTTGGCGAAGCCGATGATGGCCGTGTTCACGGCAAAGTTCGTGGCGTACGAGTGCAGGGTGCCCTGCGGATCCACGTACTGGTCCACGTGGTAGTTCTGGGCCGCGAACGGGTTCGTGCCGTCGGTGAGCAGTTCCTTGCTCTTGAAGTACGGGTACATGGCGTGGCGCCAGCTGTAGAACTGGAGCCCGGGAGTGCCCCAGTCGCATGCGGGGTACTGCGGGAAGCCGAAGAAGCTCTTGATCAGCGCGTCGTCGTAGTCGTTCATGTAAATCATGAGCGCCGTGGCGACCTGCTTCGAGTTGCTCAGGGCGACCGTCTTCTTGGCGGCCGTCTTGGCTTGAGCGTAGACGGGGAAGAGCATCGCCGCCAGAATCGCGATGATCGCGATGACGACGAGCAGTTCGATGAGCGTGAATGCCTTGCGGATTTTCATGGGGTGAGAAGGTCCTCCTGTGGACGTGCGGTGCTGGCTCGAACGACGAGCTCGGTGGGAAAAACGCGGCTGGCCGGGGTCTCCTGACCCTGGACCAAGGCGACTAGCGCGGATGTGGCGGCGGCGGCGATCTCGATCACCGGCTGGCTCACGGTCGTGATGGGCGGCTGGACGATGCCGCTGTAGGGCGACATGTCGAATCCGGTGATGCTGATGTCTTCGGGCACCCGAAGCCCGGCGGCTTGCACCGTGTGCATCGCGCCAACGGCCATTTCATCGTTCGCGCAGACGATGGCCGTGGCTTCGCTTCCTCGCCGGAGCAACTCGGCCATCGCCAGAGCGCCGCCCTCCATCGTGAATTCGCCGTTGACGATGGATTCGGGCGGACAAGGAACGCCTTTCGATCGAAGAAACGCCTCGAACGCGCCGCGACGAGCGATGGCGTCGTCCATCTCGGGGCGTCCGGCGATGTGGGCGAAGCGGCGATGCCCCAATGTGAAGAGGTGCTCCATGACGAGTCGCATTCCGCCTTCGTTGTCGGGGCTGAACGAGGGCATTCCTTCGTGCGGGGCGATCGAAACGCAGACGCAGGGCAGACCGGATGCCGCCAACTGCCGCGTGGCGTCCTCGCTGAGGCTCGGAGCGATGAAGATGGCCCCGTCCACCCGCCCGTCCAGCAGGTAACCCAGCATGGCCTCGGTGTCGGCGGCCTCGAATCGGGTGAAGATGATCAGGTCTTGGTGGAGGTCGTTGGCCGCGTTGGCGACGCCGCTGAGCGCGTGCTGCAGATAGGGGCTCAAGAAGACGTTGTGCGTGATCCCCGGCGGCACGACGCCGATGGTGTGGCTTCGGCCCGTGATCATCGAGCGCGCGACCCGGTTCGGCCGATAGTTCAGTTCCCGGGCGGCTTCGAGGACCCGGTCGCGAACGGCCTCGGGCACGGGGCGCGGCCCCCCGTTCAAGGCATAGCTGACGGTACTCACGCTGATGTTGAGCTTCGTCGCGATATCCTTGATGGTGACGGCCACAATGCCTCCGATGCGTTTCGCGAATCGTTTCGCGAAACGTTTCTCAGTATAGCGCGACGATCAAGGTTTCGCAAGTCCAGGGCGAAAAATTCTTCTCGTGCCGTCGCCTCCGCCGTCCCGGCGCCCATGGTGTCGAAAATCTTGGGTCACGCTGAGCCCTTGGGCGACGAAGTCGCCCGAGGTGTCGATAGCTTGGGTCACGCTGAGCCTTGGGCGACGAAGTCGCCCAAGGTGTCGAAACCTTGGGTCACGCTGAGCCTTGGGCAACGAAGTCGCCCAGGGTGTCGATAGCTTGGGTCACGCTGAGCCCTTGGGCGACGAAGTCGCCCAAAGTGACGATGTCTTGGGTCACGCTGAGCCCTTGGGCGACGAAGTCGCCCAAGGTGTCGAAGCGGACAAGGCCACTCGCGAGCCTTGCACACGCGACCGGTCACGCCTCCGGGCAGCCGGCAAGGAATCTCGGTTCGGGCTCGACGCCGAGACCCGGTCCTTCAGGCAGGATCACCCGGCCTTCCTCGATCCGCACGCCACCCAGAGCGGGGTTGACCGATTGGCCGACCGTCGTATCAAGGTCCCAGAAGTCGAAGCAAGGGCTGGCCGTTCCAAAGTGGGCGATACCCGCCAAGCCGATCGGCGATTCGACCATTGCCCCGACCATGCACCGAATCCCCGCAGCCTCGGCGACCCCGGCGATCTGCTTGCCAAAGTGCATCCCGCGAGACTTCGAGAGCTTGATGTTGAAGAACGGCGCGGCCTGCATCTCGGCGAGGCGCAGCGCCGATTCGGGGCCGAACAGCGACTCGTCGGCCATGATCGGAATGCCCGTCTGCGTGCCGAGCCACTTCATGCCCTCGTAGTCGTGGGCGACCAACGGCTGCTCGCAGAACTCCACATCCAACTCCTCGATGTTCTGCAACACGGTGGCGGCTTGGATGCGGTGCCACCCCTGGTTGGCGTCCACGCGAAGCCGAAAGCTGGGACCGATGGCGTCGCGGACGGCTTCCACTCGCGCCACGTCGTCCTCCGTCGAGCCGCCGAGCTTGATCTTGACGATGTCGAAGTCGGCGTCGATGATGGACTCGGCTTGCTTCCCGACCTCCTCGGGGGGGAGCAGAGGGATTGTGACGGCGGTTTCCATGGGCCGGTTGAGCCCGCCCAAGTAGGCGTAGAGGGGCATCCCGGCGGCTTTGGCGGCGATGTCGTGCAGCGCCATGTCCAAAGCGCATGCGGCGGTCGAGTTGTGGGGCAGGAACCGCTCCATCTCGCGCGAGAGGTGGCCGATCGCCAGGGGGTCTTGCCCCACAAGCCAATCGCCCAGCGCGCGGCACGCGGCCAAACACGTGGCTTGCGTTTCGCCGACGATGCTCCGCAGGGGCGACCCCTCGCCCCAACCGACGAGCCCCGCGTCCGTTTCGATCGAGACCAGCACGTTCTCGGCGTGCCGAGTCACCATGGTCGCGATGCGGAACGGCTCCTTGAGCGGGACGTCGAACTTGAATACACGGACTCGGCGGACTCGCATGGGGAGACTGGATACTACCCAGACTCGGGACCTCGCGCGCGGATGCGATACAATCCCTCAGCGGATGTCCAAACTTCTGGTGCGTTGGGTGCTGTTCACGGTCGCGATCGTCGCTGCCTCGGCCATCGCGCAGATGCTCAACGTGGGGTTCCACGCCGAGGCGAAGGAGCCGAGCGACTTTCTGTATCTGATGCTCGGCGCAGCCGTGTTGGCCCTGATCAACGCCACGGTGGGCTCGGTGCTGCGCTTGGTGACCGCTCCGCTCCGGTGCCTCACGTTTGGTCTGGTTTCGCTGGTCATCAATGCGTTGGTCCTGATGATGGCCGCGAACCTGGTGCCTTGGTTCTCGGTGGACAATTTCATGGGGGCGCTGGTCGGCAGCTTGCTGATCGCGGTGTTCAACGCGCTCCTGAAGAACCTCGTGCCCGCTGCGAAAGACGATGATTAGCCGACACCGCCTCAGGCGGTTGTTGGCCCCGGCAGCCGGATTGCGAACCGCCACGGTCACCACCGTGCTGGGCTTGTGCCTGTTTTTCTTTGGCGTGGCCCTCAGCTTCAAGGTCGTTATCCTGCCGTTTCTGGAAGCGATCTCGGCCCTCGGCGAGCAGCCGTTCCGCGTGCTCTTCACGCTCGAAGATGCGGCTGTGGCGCGTCACGTCCTCGGCGGCGTCTTCCTGCTGGCGGGCATCTACCTGTCGTACATCGGCGTCCGCGCCGTCATCCGCCACGTGATGAAGACCATCAACCCTTCGGTGCGGTCGACCAGCATGACCGACCTCTACCTCCGTCGGCAACAGCTGGCCTATGGCCCGCGCGTGGTGGCGTTGGGCGGCGGCACGGGCTTGAGCACGCTGTTGCGGGGCCTCAAGCATCACACCAGCAACATCACGGCCATCGTCACGGTGACCGACGATGGGGGCAGTTCGGGCATGCTGATCCATGAGAAGGGCATGATTCCGCCGGGCGACATCCGCAACTGCCTGGTCGCCCTCGCCGACGCCGAAGCCTCGATGACCAACTTGTTCCAGCATCGGTTCAAGCAGGGCTCGGGCGCGCTGAGCGGGCACTCGGTGGGCAACCTGCTCATCGCGGCACTGGTGGATCAGAGCGCCGGCGACTTCGAGAAGGCCGTCCAAAGCGCCTCGGCGGTTCTGGCCATCCGTGGCAGCGTGGTTCCCTCGACGTTGGACCACGTGGGACTCTGCGCGATCTTCGAGGACGGACGCACCATTTGCGGCGAGACGAAGATCGTCGAAACGAAGCAGCCCATCCGGCGCGTCTACTTGGATCCCCCCGACTGCGTCGCCCACCCCGAAGCCTTGGAGGCCATTCGCACGGCCGACCTCATCTGCATCGGGCCCGGCAGCGTGTACACCAGCGTCATCCCGAACCTGCTCGTGCCTGGAATCGCCGAAGCCTTGCGCGATTCGCCAGCGGTCAAGGTCTACGTGTGTAACGTCATGACCCAGCGGGGCGAAAGCGACAGCTTCTCGGCGAGCGAGCACGTCAGCACCATCCTCCTCAACGTGGACTACCGGATCTTCGATTACGTGATGGTGAACATCGGCGTGCCCAATCAATCCATCGCCGACCGATACGCCGATTCAGGTCAGTTCTTGGTGGAAGCCGACACCGATCGCCTGCGCGCGATGGGCTTTACGGTCATCGCAACCGATCTGATCAGTGAGTCCGACGTCGTCCGTCACGACCCGATGAAGGCGGCCGCAGCGGCCCTGGAGTTGCTCAACCAATGAACGGTGTCCTCGTGATCCTCAGCGGGCCGAGCGGAGTCGGCAAAGACACCGTGCTCAACGCATGGCGGGCCGCCAATCCGCGCGTAAGGCGAGTCGTCGCCTACACCACGCGCACCCCACGGGCCGGCGAGGTGGATGGCGAGGACTACCACTTCGTTAGCGTTCCGGAGTTCATGCGCAAAGCCGAGACCGGCGACTTTCTGGAGCATAAGCAGGTGCACGACAACTGGTACGCAACGCCGCTTCGCGACATGGAGGCCATGCTGGAACAGGGCCTGATCGCCGTCTTGAAGATCGATGTCCAGGGCGCCATCGAAGCCATGCGCCTACGCCCCGACGCAAAGTCGGTGTTCCTGTTGCCCCCATCGGACGAGGAACTCGAGCGGCGCATCCGCTCCCGCAAAACCGATTCGCCCGAAGCCATCGAGCGCCGGTTGAGGAATGCCCGCGACGAGATCGCCCTCTCGCACCACTACGCATTCCGAATCGTGAACGACGACTTGGAAACGTGCGTCCGATCCATTGACGCGTGGGTGGCCTCGTGAGCCAGCCTTCGGTCGTCCTCGGCGTCAGTGGGTCGGTGGCCGCGTATCGGGCGGCCGACTTGGCCCGCGACCTGATGCGGGCCGGCTTCACGGTTCGCGTGTGCCTCACCGATGCCGCAGAGCGGTTCGTCAGTCGCGAGTTGTTCGAGGCGCTCACCAGCCAGCCCTGCCTTCAGGATGTGTTCGAGGAACCCGAACGCGGCCGCATGGCGCACATAGATTGGGCTCGGCAGGCAAGCGTCATCGTGGTCGCTCCGGCGACGGCCAACACGCTGGTCAAGTTGGGGTTCGGGTTGGGCGACGACATGCTCACGACGCTCGTTCTCGCGAGCGAGAGGCCGCTCGTGGTGGCCCCGGCCATGAACCCGACCATGTTCACCAACGCCCACGTGGTCGAAGCGCTGGAGCGCTTGCGAAAGCAGGGCGCGACCGTCGTCGAACCCGCCGAGGGCGATGTGGCGTGCGGCGAGAACGGGCAAGGGAAGTTGGCCTCGGCGGCGACCATCGTCCACGCTGCGCTGACGGCTTCGATTCGGTCTTCTCGGTGGACCGGCAAACGCATCCTGATCACGTCCGGGCCGACCTATGAGCCGATCGACGACGTTCGGTTCGTGGGCAACCGTTCGTCGGGGAAGATGGGCGAGGCACTGGCTCGAGCAGCCCGGATGATGGGCGCGGAAGTCGCCGTCGTCAGCGGCCCGGTTGCCGTCCAATACCCGGCGGGTGCGCGGGTGGTGCGCGTTCAGACGGCTCAAGCGATGCTTGATGCGGCGCTCGCCGAACTCCCTGGCAGCGACTTGGTCATCGGGGCCGCTGCCGTAGCCGACTACCGACCGATCGAAAAGCAGAGCGGCAAGATGCGGCGCACGCACGACCGGATTGATCTCACGTTGGTCAGGAATCCGGACGTCCTGGGCACCCTCGTCGCCGAAGCGAGAAACTCCGGTCGGAACACACGATTCATCGCCTTCGCCGCAGAACCCAGCGACGGCCTCGAAATTGCTCGCCAGAAGCGGGTGAGCAAAGGGGTGGACGCCATCGTGGTCAACGATGTTAGTCGTTCGGACGTGGGATTTGGGACCGAAGACAACGAACTCGCCTGGATCGGCCCGACGGGTGAGGCGACCAGCGGGAAGCGCTCGAAACTCGAATGCGCCCTTTGGCTCTTGGAGCGGGCTGCCGAACTGCCCTGAAGAACACAATCGCCCGCCGATCCGAAGATCGAGCGGGCGGGAGCGTTCAGAAGTGCCGAGCGAAGACGTTACTTGGCGGGCGGAATCATCACCGTGTCCACGATGTGGATCACGCCGTTGCTGGCCATCACGTCGGTCGCGATCACCTTCGCCTTGGCAACGGTGACCGTCTTGCCATGGACGGCGACGGGGATCGTCAGGTTGTTCGCGGACTTGGCCGACTTGACCTTGACCACGTCGGCGGCCTTCACGGTGCCCGGAACCACGTGGTACAGCAGAACGCGCTTCAGGGCTTCCTTGTCGGCGAGCAGAGCGTCCACGGTGGACTTGGGCAGCTTGGCGAACGCTTCGTCGGTCGGAGCGAACACGGTGAAGGGACCCTTGCCCTTGAGCGTTTCGACCAGGCCGGCTTCCTTGACCAGCGTGACGAGCGTCTTGAACTTGCCAGCGCCGACGGCCGTATCCACGATGTCCTTGTTGGGGGCCGAAGCCGTGGCCGAGGTGCCGATGAGGGCAGCGAGAATGGTGGCGACGAACAGTTTTCCGAGGTGCATGTCGTTGATCCTTGGTGCGCCCGATCGGGCACATCATCATCTACGGAGCGCGCAACATATCATCAGCAAGTGATGCAACAAAAGCAGGAGAATCTTCGCGCGCAGGGAATCCAAGGTCATGCGCATCCTCGGGCGTTGGTGGCTGGCGGCGGGGCTCGCCCTCGCGCCCGCCTTGGGGATGGCCCAGCCGACCGATGCCGAGGCCCTCGAGGCCTACCGCCGACTCCGTGCCCAGGTCGACGGCAACCGCATCGCCCAGACCTTTCGAGAGTTCAGCGCACTCGGGTCGCGCCTGACGGGTTCTCCCGGAGAAGCCGCAGCGATGGACAAGGCCGAGAGGGCACTAAGAGAGTTGGGACTCGAAGTCGTTCGCGAGCCCTTCACGGCGACGGTCCCCGATCCCCAGGCCGTAGGGACCCTGACGACCGAATCCGGCTCGATCTCGGTCTGGCCCCTGTGGCCCAATTTGGTCCGTACGTCCACCTGCGACGTTCGGGGGCCGATCGTCTACGGTGGCACGGGCTCCCTTGAGGAACTCGACGGCAAACGGATCGAGGGCAGCGTGGTCCTTTTGGAGTTCGGAGGCGGATCCAACTGGAAGAACGCCGCCATGCTGGGAGCGGCGGCCCTCGTGTTCATCGAGCCGGAAGCCACCACCCGCGCCGAGGCGGAACGCAAGTTCCTCAACGTCCCCATCCGCACGCCCAGGTTCTGGCTGCCGATCCGCCATGCCGGACCCGCCCTGAGCGCAGCCAGACGAGGCGAATTCGTGCGGCTGAAGTGCCGCCAAGATTGGCTGGCCAAGCCGACAGCCAACCTGATCGCCGAAATCCCTGGCTCAGACCCCGTGCTGGGCAAAGAACGCATTGTGCTGTTCGCCTATCTGGACAGCATGTCGGTGGTCCCGGGGCTGGCCCCCGGCGCCGAGGGCTTGGGCGGGCTGGCCCTGCTCTTGGAGATGGCCCGTCTGATGACCGCCGAACGCCCGCTGCGCACGGTGGAACTGGTCGTCTCCTCCGGTCACGGACTGGCCTTGCAGGGGGCAAGGGAGTACCTGTACCGACGACTCCAAACCGACCGACGCGAACAGTTGCTGACGGTGACGCTCGACATTTCCAGCGGAAGCCGTTCGATCGGCAGCTACGCGCAGGGCTACTTCTACGACTATCGCTGGGAGGCGATGGACCCCGTGCGCAACATCTCGCGCACGTTGCGCCAACACGCCGACCACCTGATCAAAGTGGACGAGGTCGCCCACCCGCGCCTCATCCTCACCGATGCGGTTAACAACTCGGACAACCGCACGTGGAAGAACAACACGCCGGGGAGGTTCGCCTACGACTGCGAGCCCTTCACCATGGCGGGCTACAACGCGCTCACCTTCGCCACCATCGAAGACGGGCGCGAACGCGTAGACACGCCCCTCGATACGCTCGACAAGGTCAATCTGGCCAACGTGGTGCGACAGGCACAAACCTTGCGCGTGATGCTGTGGCACCTGACGACCGACACCACCCAGGCGCGGGGAGACTCGCGCTTCCGGGTCTCTCTGCGGTCGCTGCGGCCCTCGGCGATGTCGCTCACGGGCGGATTCGCCACCATCGAGGGCCGGGTCGTCCGCTTCGATCCGAACCAGAGTTTCATCCCCGACATCCCGGTGCCGGACTCCATCGCAGTCAAGATCGGCAAACTTGCGTCGTACATGGGGGTGCGCGGCAACCTGACGAATCTGGCCGTCGGCGAGCAGGCTCATTACCGTTTGACGGGGCTCGTGCCCATCAACGCCTACCCCACGTGGCTCCGCGACCGCATCGAGATCACGGCCTTCCACATGGATCGGGAGACCGGCGAGATTGACCACTCGATCCAGCGCGGAATCTTCGCCGGCGAGTACGACACGTGGTTTCGTTTGAAGACGGCCTACAAGTCCACTCCGCTTGTCCTGGTTCCCGCTCGGGGCGTGGACCTGTTCGAACTGGTGGACCCCCGGCGCATGGTCGCCCAGGTCTTCCCAAACGTGATGGACGCCAAGGACGACGGCCCGCCCCAGAACTTCGGATTCTTCAAGGCTTGGAAGCAAGACCTGCTCTCCAGCGACGTCGAGGATACGGCCGTCCTCTATGCGCCGCCCGACCTCCGTTGGAAACTCATCATGGGGTCGGACTACAGCCCGACGCTGATGCTCCTCAACGCGACCCCGGACGACCCGGACGGTTACGGCTACATGGGCGCCGGGGCCGAACCGTCCGATCGCCCCGGAAGGGCGAACATCGCCATCGGCGGCACGTTCCCCAACACCCCCCTGCAAGCCGCTCGCGACTTGGTCCAGCTCAACCAAGCCCGCATCGAGAAGTTCGCGCGTTATCGGATCATCAGCCCGGGCGTGGACGCTCTTCAGGCTCAAGCCCGCGAGGAAACCGCTCTGGCAGAGTCAGCGGAGGCCGAGCTTCAGTGGTCGGCGGCGCGGCGACATGCGCGGGCGGCTTGGGGTCTGGCCCTGCGCGCCCACCCCGTGCTCCAAAAGACCGCAGCCGACGTGGTCAACGGGGTCCTCTTCTATCTCTTCCTGCTCATCCCGTTCAGCTACTTTCTGGAGCGCTTGGTCTTTGGTTCGCGAACGCTGATCCGCCAGTTGTTGACGTCCATCGCCATCTTCCTTGTGTCGTTCTTGATTCTGAGGTTCATCCACCCGGCGTTCGAGATCGTCGAAAACCCGTTCATGATCTTCGTCGCGTTCATCATGGGCGTCCTGAGCCTGATCGTGATCGCGTTCATCCTGGGCAAGTTCGAGAACTCGCTGAGGACGATCCGCCAAATCGAGAGCGGAGTCCACGAAGTGGATATCGGGCGCACATCCGTGGCCATCGCGGCGTTCAACCTCGGCGTAGGCAACATGAGACGTCGAAAGGCGAGGACCTTCCTCACCACGGCTACGCTGGTCGTCATGACGTTCATCGTCCTCAGCTTCACGTCGCTGGTACCCGAGTTGGCGTTCAACGAGGTGGCCACGGAAACCGAGGGACGCTACGCGGGCATGCTCGTACGCAACCCAGGGCTCGAACCGCTGGAGTCCTCCGTCCACCGATTGCTGGCCAACGAGTTCCGAGGCGAAGGGACGGTCGCGAGGAGGCTCTGGTACTACGGAGCGGACATCGGCGACCAAGGCAACCTGACCGTGTCCCGATCCGACCGCAGCTTCGAGGCGCGCGCGTTGGTTGGCCTCGACCCGCAGGAGGCTCAGGCGGCCCGCCCGCAAGAAGCCCTGCTCCCCGGTGGTCGTTGGTTCAAGCCCGGCGAGGACGACGCCATGATCCTGCCGCAACCCGTCGCCAACCAACTCAAGATCGCTCCCGAGGACGTGGGCCGAGCGTTCGTGCGCTTTGCTGGCGTGAGCTACCGTGTCATCGGCATCTTCGACACCGGGCTCCTTCAAGGCACGCGAGACCTCGACGGCGAGCCGTTCCTGCCGGCCGACTTCAACCTCTCGCGGCAACTTCAAACCGAGAGCCAGTCGGGGACGCAAGACTTCCGCGAGTTCGTAAGGCTCGACCCGGCCCAGTGCGTGTTCACCAGTGCGAACCGGGCATTGAGCCTGGGTGCCGACATTCGCAGCGTGGCCGTGGCGTTCGCGGAGCCGACCCAGACGCGGGAAGCGCTCAAGCAACTCATGCCGCGCCTGACCCTCAACCTCTACGCATCGGTGCCCAAGGAGCGAGGCGAAGGGCTCGAGGTCAAGCGGTTCAGCGCATTCCACAAGACCAAGGGTTCGGGTTTGGGCTTGGTCCTGGTTCCCATGCTGATCGCCACGGTCTTCGTGTTCAACACCATGGTGGCGAGCGTGTTCGAGCGGCGTCGCGAGATCTCGATCTTCAGTTCCATCGGTCTGGCGCCGAACCACATCGGCATGTTGTTCTTCGCCGAGTCGCTCGTCTACGGAGTCTTGGGCTCGGTGTTCGGCTACTTCGGGGCGCAGTGCCTGGCCAAGGCGATCATCGCCACGGGTACGTTTCAGGGCCTCTACCTCAACTTCAGTTCGACTTCTGCCGTGCTGTCGGCGGCCGTAGTCATGTCGGTGGTCCTGCTCAGCACGATCTATCCCGCCCGGGTTGCCGCCCGCATCGCCGCGCCAGCCCTGGACGAACGCATGTGGGACACCGAGCCGGAAGGCGACGATTGGTCCCTGCAACTGCCCTTTAGCATCACGCAAGCCGAGGCGCGTCCACTCGTCGGGTTCCTGGGCGAGTGGTTCAAGGGATACGAGGAGTACACGATCGGTTCGTTCGTGACGAGCTACACGTCCTTCCTGTGCGAGGAGGGCCCGCTCGGCGAGGTTCTGGGCATCCGCACGACGGCATGGCTCGCCCCTTACGACCTGGGCGTGAGCCAGATCCTCACCCTTCGCGCCGAGCCGACGCCCGTCGAGGGTGTTGTCGATTTGAAGCTGCACATCGTGCGGTTGAGCGGCGAGAGCGAGAACTGGGTGAACGTGAACCGGCGCTTCCTGCGCGACATCCGCAAGCAGTTCCTCACGTGGAGGACGCTGGACGCAGCCCAACGAACCGGCTACGCCGAGCGAGCCGAACGCACCTTCGGCGCCTATGCCGTCTCGTCCTAGCCGAAGAGCACGAGCAGCTGCGCCAACAGCACCTTGGCGATCGTGGCGATCGGAAACACCATGGAGTAGCCCACGTTCGGGTCTTCGTTTCCGTGCCTCTCGACGGCGAATCCCAGCACCGCAGGCTGGGTGTGGCCGCCTGCGACCATGCCGTCGGCGTAGCCGGGAAGCAGTCGGACGAGGCGCAAGCCCCACACCAGAGCCATCGCCGAGACCAGACTCGCGCCCGCACCGATCGCCAGGAGCCGCGGCCCCTCCGCTGTGCCCAAGGTTGCCCAAAACGTGTGCCCCGAACGCGTGCCCACTCCGGCGAGGAACAGCACGAGACCAAACTGACGCAGCGTGCGGTTCGCCCCGAACGAGAGGTTCCAAACGATGTTCCCGGTGCGGTGAACGTGCCCGAGGAGCAACGCAGCGATCAGCGGCCCGCCGGCGAGACCCAGCTTGAACGTCCCCTGCGGCAAGGGCACGGGAACCTGACCCAGCAGCAAGCCCAACGCAAGGCCCACGCCCAACGCCAAGACGTCGAGTTCGTGCAACTGCCGCACCGAGTCGCCAACCTCCTGGGCCACCGTCTCCTGGTCTTGCGGCGCGCCGAGCACCAGGATCCGGTCGCCGAGCAAGAGCACGGAATCGCCCGTCGCGGGCCACTCGATGTCGCCTCGGCTGATGCGCGTGACGATCACGTTGTGACGGCTGGGAAGAGCGAGTTCTCGTAGCGTCCGCCCAGCGATCGCGCGGCTGGAAACGAGCAAGCGGCGCAGAGCCAGGTCGCTCTGAGCGTCGGGCAACTCGACCTCGGAGCCGAGAAGCGACTCCGCGCGCGCCACGGCATCGGGCAGACCGACCACCGTGCAAGAGTCACCCGACTGCAACAGTGAGTCGGCGCCGGCCACGCGCGTCGTCCCGCCGTGCACGATGCGCCCAAAGACGATCCTCAAGCCGTGGCGTTGTTGAAACTCCGCGATGGTGGTCGGGGCATCGAGGCGTTCGATCCGGAGGGCGCGCGAGATCACACCCACGGCTTGCGCGGTGCCTCGCTTCCGGCCCCAAATCGAAAGGACGACGATCGGCGCCAGGATGCCCATCGGGTAGGCGATCGCGTAGGCGACCGGCGTTCGGCTCGTCGCACCGAGGTCCAATGCCGCCGCCATGGCGGGGGTGTTGGTGAGCGCTCCCGCAAACAAGCCCACGGCAGCGTCGCGATCCAGCAGGTGAGTGCGCGACAGGACCAGCAGCCCGAAGCCCACCAACGCGATGACGCCCAGAACGAGCACGTTGGGCAGCCAAGAGCGGCGCAGGGAAGCGAAGAACGCGGGCGCGCTCGAAAGCCCCAGGGTGTAGATGAAGAGCACCAGCCCCAACTGCACCAGCACCTCGGGTGCGGCGACTTCCGGCCCCAGCGCTCCGAACGCCAGTCCCACGAACAAAACGGCACCGACGCCCAAACGAGTGCCGAACAGGCGCAGCCGACCCAACGGGTAGCCCAAGCCCAGCACCAGAAACAGCAACAGGAGCGGTTGCTCGGAAAGGAACTGCGCCATGGGCCCTTCCATCTTGGCGCAGGACGCCTCGCAGGTGCGGGCCAGCCCCACCGAGAAGCCCGTTCGGGCGGATATCATGAGCCGATATGTCCGCCATCATCGAAGTCGCCGCACGCGAAATCCTGGATTCCCGAGGCAACCCCACTCTCGAAGTCGACGTCCTGCTCGAAGGGGGCCATGTCGGCCGAGCAGCCGTCCCCAGCGGCGCCAGCACAGGCCAGTTCGAAGCGGTCGAACTGCGCGATGGCGACCCCTCCCGCTACGGCGGAAAGGGTGTCCTCAATGCCGTGGCCAACGTCACCGACGTCATTGCCCCGGAGATCATCGACTTCGATGCCACCGACCAAGTCGCGCTCGACGACTTCCTGATCGAACTCGACGGCACCCCCAATAAGGCCAAGCTCGGCGCGAACGCGATGCTCGGCGTCTCGCTGGCGTGCGCCAAGGCCGCCGCCCGCGAGGCAGGTCTGCCGCTGTACCGCTACGTCGGCGGCACGTCGGCCCGAGTGCTCCCCGTGCCGATGTTGAACATCCTCAACGGTGGCAAGCACGCCGATTCGAACGTGGACTTCCAGGAGTTCATGATCCTCCCGGTGGGAGCGCCGTCGTTCGCCGAGGCGTTGCGCATGGGCTCCGAAGTGTTCCATGCGCTCAAGGGCGTGCTCAAGAAGGCGGGCCTCAACACGGGCGTCGGCGACGAAGGCGGCTTCGCCCCGAACCTCGAGTCGCAGGATCACGCGTTCGACTACTTGATTCAAGCGATCGAGAAAGCCGGGTACTCGGCCGGCAAGGACATCTGGCTCGGCATTGATGCGGCGGCGACCGAGTTCTTCGAGAACGGCAAATACCACTACAAGAGCGGCGACAAGCGCGAACGCACAGGTGCCGAGCAGGTCGAGTACCTGGCCGCACTCTCCGCCAAGTACCCCATCCTGAGCATCGAAGACGGCTGCTCCGAGGACGACTGGGACACGTGGATGGCCCTGACCGACGCCATCGGCGACCGAGTTCAATTGGTCGGCGACGACTTGTTCGTCACGAACGTCGACCGCCTGAGCCGAGGCATCGCCACCGGCACCACCAACTCGATTCTCATCAAGGTCAACCAGATCGGCACGCTGACCGAGACTTTGGCGGCGGTGGACATGGCGAACCGAGCCGGGTTCACGTCCGTGATGAGCCACCGCTCGGGCGAGACCGAGGACACCACGATCGCCGACCTCGCCGTGGCCACAAACTGTGGCCAGATCAAGACGGGCGCCCCCAACCGCACCGACCGGGTGGCGAAGTACAACCAACTGCTCCGCATCGAAGAGATGCTGGAAGGCGCAGCGGTCTATGGCGGCGCGAAGGCGTTCGGCAAGCTGGCCGGTCGGCTGAGCTAGGGCGCGGATTCGAAGGAAACGTCCTAGCTTTCATCACCGGTAGGAGTGGTGCTGGCTTCGTTGCGCGCGTTGGCAACTTCCTCGTTCTGTTGTCCGTGGGCAATTCGGTCGGCGAGGTCATCAAGCTTCGCTCTCTCGGCGGAGCTGAGCCACTGCCTAAGTCCGGGCAGACTCCGTTCCGAGATTTCTTGAACGTCGATCAGCCATTCCAAAAAGAGGCGCTCGTTTCTGGGCGCGACATCAAGTGCCTTTTTCCAGTTCCCATCCTTCCGCAAGCAACGGTAGGCGTCGCTGTCCCGACCGAGCGCACAAAACAGACTGCTGGCTTCATCGAATCTCCCCTCAGACTCCAGCAACATCGCCTCGGCCTCGGTGTTACCGGGTGGCAGCATCTCAAAGATTCTGCGCGCGTGGACTCGCATGGCTGGGTCCGTTGAGGCGAGCAAGGTTCTGAAGGCGGTCTCACGCAAGACCGGCGCGATCGTTACGGCCCGCTCGTCGCCGACTGCCTCTAGCCAACGATCTACAGGTCCGACAAAGCGGGAAGCCAAAGCTTCGGATCGCGCAGCCATCGGAATGGCCCGCCGAAGTGAGGAGAACGACAGGCTGATCAGCGGCCTGAACCATCCCTCCTCCTTGGGAAGCCTGGCAAGCTGTTCCACCAGCGCGAGGGCCTTGGACACCTCGTTCGGCTCCCGGCGCCACGAGATGAGCCTGCTGAATGCATCGAATGTGGTTGGTGCTCTAAGTTCCTCCAATGCTGCGCCGACTACTTCAGTGATCTCCTTGATCTGGGCTGCCCGACGTTCGGGCTGACCCTCCAGTGCATTGGCCTCAACGATCTGGGTGGCGATGGTCGTCAGGGTCTGGCAGACACTGTTTCGAGTCGTTCGGTTCGATACGCCGTTCGGCAGGTCACTGTCACCGAGCATCCGGAATGCCTGCGTCACGCAGAGCCACGCCCGGTTTGGATTGTCGTGAACCACCCGCTTCGCCTCTTCGCAACGGCGCAACGCCAGTTCTTCCGGACTCTGGCTTGTGTCCTTGAACTGGTCGATCAGGTCGGACACGTCGGCCGGTTGCGCTGTGGGCGCAAACTGACGAGTCATCGCATAGCACTTGACAGCCATCTCATCGGCCAGTCCTTCGTCGACGTCAATCAGCACAAGCGCTTCGCTTGTTCGGGATATGGCCACGCATAGCGAGTCGATCTTCCTTCGGTTGCCCATTTCGTGCACTTTGGACAGTTCCGACTTCGAGTCCTCAAGTTCAAGGAGCGCTTTCCCGGGCAGGAGAACGAACACGGTTTGAAATCGAGACCCTTGACTTGAGCGGGAAGCATCACTCGGCCCTGCACTTCCTCTGGCATGCGCGCATGGTCGTCGGCAGTGATCGCGACAAACCTGGTCCCAGGCGAATCCTCCAGGGCTGTGACCAATTTTTGTACTTGGAGCCAGGTTCTTGCCCTAGCGTGCATGATGACTCCCTGGAGGTGCCTCTCGGTGGTGACTCCCACCGCCTTGCCAGGCCTTTCTTCACGAGGAAGAGCACCCCACAAGTCGCACAGATTCTCAAGGACTTGCGATACATTCTCAGGGCACCTGAGCACGCGGTGCAGGTCGAACTTCTCAGGTTTGGAGACGGCGGCACCAAGAGGGCGCGTGAGATCGGCCCAACGAAACAGAGTAGGCCGAACGGTCTGCCTTTCGTCCCCTGCAAAGAGCATCTCCGGCCACTTTCCGTTGGCCAGAGCAATCGCCCGCGCGGCAAATAGCAGCGTCAGAATCTCAACCCGGGTGAGGTCCTGAACCTCGTCGACAACCACGTGCTCGAAACGCCGCAGCCCATCTGGCATGCCATACATCTCCAGCACATGACGGCACTTCAGCGAGAGGAGCAGCTCTGGAAAGATATGACGAAGATCATCGGATCGCTCTAACAATCCGAACACGGTCTCGACCGCCTTTGCCTCTGCCCTCCCAATTTCACTTGAGCGAGTCGCGAGGTAGTCCTTCCTTTCTCGTGTCCCCACGTGGATTGAATCACGCGTTGCCTCGTAGCTGCCATAGGTCCCGATGTAGCGCGCCCGAAGTTCACCGAACAGCAACTCGAGATTCCCTCTCCAAGGAGCGATCTCCTTGTTGAGCTGCTCGGTCGCTCCTCGGAATCGCTGAAGTGCCTCTTGGTAGGAAATGCGGGTCGGAGCCTCTTCGGTGATGGTGGTCCAAAGCCCCTCGAAACTCATGGCTTGGATATCGGAGTCCGCACTACTGAACGCAAGGAAGCGGTTTCTGGCGGCGTTTGCAAGGTCTTCGGACCACGTGAGATACAGCGTCGGTCCCAAGCACCTTCGTTCGACAGCGAGCCAGAGCGACGTGGTCTTCCCTGATCCGGGCCAGCCATTGACCAGTCGGACCCTGGCCGGGGACTCGACGAACTCCCGTTGCTCGTCGGTGGTGGGCTCTTCGACTGCTTCCAGAACATGGTACGGATCGTCCGCGTAGTCAGCGTGCTCACCAATGCTTAATGGCGTGTGGTCGTCGTGATGGCGGATACACCGCAGGTAGACGGCAGTTGGATCCCCACCGAAGCTCAACTGATTCCCACGAGTCCACCAAAGATAGTAATGGAAGCCACCTTGTCCACCCATGGGCGAACGCATCCACACTCGGTTGTCGTTGCCAGCCACGGGCTTGACCTCGTTGGGGCGACCGTTCGCGAGAATCTGTGTGACCACAAGGTGCAACCTTTTCTGGAGCGGTCTGGTTGTGGCTCCGTCAAGCAGCTCCCGATGTGCGAACACCCGATACCCACCTGCTGGCCCGCGCTTCTCGCGTGTCGTGCTCGCTGGCATCGATCCATTTCCCTCAACCTGAGTTGATTGGCTCGGTGGGCGCAAATTCAGTGCATCGATGGGAATCCAGACAGGCACATCGGCTGAAATGTCTGACTCACCATCCGCAGGTTTGGCAACCGGCACAAGTGAGGGTTCTTCGACGGGGCTCTTCTGTGAGCGGCCCTTTGTCAGGTTCAACTTCCTTCGCATCGTCATTAGCCAACGGGACAGTTCGAGCCATGGCTCCTCTGGCACTTAGGATAGCTGATATGGCTGCGGCAATGTGACGAGTGTGAAACCTACCGAGGTACGAGATCGCAGGCCTCGGGCGGCATCCAGCCCGCGTCCTTGCCTTCCCACTTCACGTTGCAGCCGATCGGGTTCGTCAAGGGTACGGCCACAGGTCGGCCGGCGAGCACATCCTCCAGGGCGTCCACCAGTTCGTGCGTGCTCGCTTGCGTGTGGTCGCGGGGGAAGTCAATGGCCCGCCCGGTGTATACCAGCTTGCGCGATCGGTCGAACACGTAGAAGTGCGGCGTTCGCATGGCGCCATACGCGCGAGCCACGACCTGAGTCGCGTCGTGCAGATAAGGCCACGGGAACGCGTGCTCCTTCATGCGCTCGACCATGTGGTCGTACGAGTCGTGCGCGTAGGTGTTCGGGCTGTTGGCATTGATCGCCACAAACGCCACCGAGCGGTCGGCGTACGCCAACGCGATGCGCCTCGTGTCCTCGTCGCTGCCCAACACATAGGGGCAGTGGTTGCACGTGAAGAACACCACGAGCACTTCGCTGTCGGCAAACTCGGCAAGGTTGTGACGCCGGCCATCCGTGCCCATCAGGTCGAAATCGGGTGCACTGGCTCCGAGAGGCAGAGTGAACGTGTTGGTCATGGATTCAGCATGGCACAAGTGCCAGACCTGCTTGTACGCGGGGCGGCTGGTTTGCCGATAGGAGCGTGGCCGACCGGGCCGAGGAGATCAAGGGGGTCGTGGGGCAAGTATTGTCCGAAGGGTTACGAGAGCTTTTGGCCTAAAAGACCCGCCAGGCGACGAGTGGCTCTAGAACGCTTTCGCAGGCGGTTGCGAGTGACGTTGGCCAGGGCACTAAGACACATCGGTGTTAAAATGAAGTCCAGATGAGTCGCGATGCGCTCGATGATCGGATCACCGAAGTTTCCGAGGCGCTCTTTCTGCTGAAGGTGCCAATTCGGAGTGTTCCTCAGGACGTCAAGCATGAGATCGCGGATTCTCTTGTTGACAACCGCGATTACTTGGAGCAGGTGCGGTGGGCGCTCATCGAACGCGGATACCTGCCGAAGCCGTAGAAGATGAACCGCTAGAAACGACCACCGATTTCGAACCACAGGCCGCCCGATGGGCGGCTTTCTTGTTGCCCGACGGGGCTGGAAGTGAACCATGGACAAGTTCATAAAATCGTTCATCCTTCGCGGGGTCGGCGGAGCCGCGCCCGAAGGCAACACCATCGCCGGCGTGGCCAACGTGATGGGCGTGGCCGACCGGGGACGCGACGTCGTGTTTCCCTACGCGTTCCGCGGGGCGATTCCGGCGTTTCTGGCGTCGGGGTTCGTGCCCGTTGGCCACAACTGGGGCGGGCTGCCGGTGGCCATGCCGACCAAGGCCGCGACCCGCACAAGCCCCGGAACACGCACCAGCCCACGGGTAGACTCGGCTGTGCCCTCCACCTCCCACCCGACGCTCGACGAGCTGTGCGTCAACGTCATCCGTGGCCTGGCGATGGACGCCGTCCAGAAGGCCAATTCCGGACACCCCGGAATGCCGATGGGCGCGGCGCCCATGGCCTACGCCGTGTGGTCGCGACACCTGCGCCACAACCCCGCCAACCCCTCGTGGTTCGATCGCGACCGCTTCATCCTCAGCGCCGGACACGGCTCGATGCTCCTCTACGCCCTGCTACACCTCACGGGCTACGACCTCCCGATGCAGGAATTGCGCGACTTCCGCCAGTGGGGAAGCCGAACGCCGGGACACCCCGAGAACCACCTGACTCCGGGCGTCGAAATGGCGACGGGCCCACTGGGGCAGGGCATCTCGACCGCCGTCGGCATGGCGCTCGCCGAGCGGTTCCTCGCCGCCAAGTTCAACACCCCGACCCACAGGGTCGTGGACCACTTCACCTACGTGCTCGCCTCCGACGGCGACCTGATGGAGGGGGTGGCCAACGAAGCCGCGTCCTTGGCCGGACACCAGGGGCTTGGCAAGCTGATCGTGCTCTACGACGACAACCAGATCACCATCGACGGCGCAACCGACCTCGCGTTCACCGAGGATGTCCTGGCCAAGTTCCAAGCGCTGGGTTGGCACACCGAGCGAGTGGAACAAGGCATGGACGTGGATGCCGTGGATGCCGCCATCGTCCGCGCCAAGCGGGAAATCGAACGCCCGTCGCTCATCGCGTGCCGCACCGTGATCGGCTACGGCAGCCCCGCCAAAGCGGGCTCCTCGAAGAGCCACGGCTCGCCGCTGGGTCCTGACGAAGTCTTGCGCGCCAAAGAAGCCCTGGGCCTGCCGCCTGAGGCGTTCTGGGTCCCCGAAGATGCGCGAACGGCCATGGACGCGCGAACCAAAGGCGCAGAACTCGAAGGTGCTTGGCAAGCCAAGTGGCAAGCCTATGCCGACGAGCATCCCACCGAAGCCGCGAACCTGGAGAAGGCCCTACGGGGCGATTGGAGCGTGGTTGCCGACGCGTTGCCCCGGTTCGAGAAGCCCATCGCGACCCGCGCGGCCAGCGGCGACGTGATCAACGCTCTGGCGAACCAACTGCCCACCCTGATCGGTGGCAGCGCAGACCTCGCGGGCAGCAACAACACGACGATCAAGGACGAGGCCAACTGCCAGAAGGCGACCCCGGCGGGCCGGGTGCTTTGTTTCGGCGTCCGAGAGCACGCCATGGCCGCTGCCCTGAACGGCATGAACCTGCACGGGGGCGTCAAAGCGTTCGGGGGCACGTTTCTGATCTTCAGCGACTACTGCCGCCCCTCGCTGCGGTTGGCCGCGCTCATGGAGTGTCCCTCGGTGTTCGTGTTCACGCACGATTCGATCGGCCTCGGCGAGGACGGTCCGACGCACCAGCCCGTCGAGCAGTTGGCGGGGTTGAGAGCCATCCCCAACTTCAACCTCATGAGGCCCGCCGATGGCAACGAGACGGCCGCGTGCTGGTTGGCAGCACTGGAACTCGGGCACACGCCGACGGCGCTTGCCCTCACGCGGCAGAACGTCCCGCCCATCACGACCAGCGACCTGAGGCACCACCCGGCGAAACGCGGGGCCTACGTCCTGGCAGATTCCCCCGAGTTCGAGGCGATCATCGTTGCCACGGGCTCGGAGGTCTCGCTGGCATTGGAAGCCCGAGGACTCTTGCAGAGCGAGGGAATCCCGGTGCGCGTGGTGAGCATGCCTGGGTGGTTCCTGTTCGAGCGGCAGTCGGCAGAATATCGCCAGAGCGTCCTGCCGAGCGGAGTGCCCACGGTGAGCGTCGAGGCGGGCTCGTCGTTCGGATGGGCGCGCTACGCGCAGGCTCACGTGGCTCTGGATCGGTTCGGCGCATCGGCCCCGGCCGAGAGGTTGTTCGAGGAGTTCGGGTTCACGCCCAACGGTGTCGCGGAGGTGGTGCGATCGCTGATACGCAAGTAGGCGAAGCGAAACCCTCGCGGTCGCTCACTCCCGTGGCCACGGTGTTGTCGGTGCTGACCGGCGGCGTCTGGTTCTATGTGGGTTACATCGCGGACATGGCGATGGCCGGGCAGTGGCCCATCGGGTTCTTTCTGCTCTACGCGGCCTTGGGCGTGATGACCATGCTGGCCGTGACGCTCATCGGCTTTCGCTGGTGGCATGTCGTCTTGGCCCTGGCCGCGGTGGTCGCCCTGGCCGTCTTCTCCCGGGTGCCCACCACGCCGCGCAAGGCATTTGCGCTTCAAGCGCCGGGCCTCGTCGGCTTGACCGCAGACCAACTGCGCGAGCGTATGGGCGTGTACGAACCCGCGTCCGAGACGGGCGACGCGGACCTGGCCTACGTATGGACCACGAACGACCGATACAAGGACGACCAGATCCGCATCTGGCTGGGCAGCGACCAGAAGGTCGTGCGCTCCGAGTTCTGGCCGGTCTGGAAGGTGGACCAAGAGCGGGACGAGAAACTGAAGGCCCAAGAGAAGGAGTAGGCGCATGGAAGGGCGACAGGTCCGCAAAAAGGCCGCGATCAGGAAGGTGTTTCGTGGCGGGCCGGCCAGCCAAGCCGAGATCTCGTTTCTGCTGCAGGACTTTGAAGACGCCTACAACGTAGGCTCGATCTTTCGGCTCGCGGATGCCGTCGGCGCGAAACTGATCGTGGGCACGGGTCGAACGCCGCTCCCGCCGGACCCGATGATCGGCGTCACGTCGCTCGGCCACCACCGCCGGATTCCGTTTCGGCACGTCGCGGGCCACGAGGAGGCGGGCAATGCGCTCCGGGAGGAAGGTTGGACGCTCGTCGCCGTCGAAGTCGCGGAAGGCGCGATTCCGTTCCTAGAGTACGAGTTTCCCCAGCGGGTCTGCCTGGTGCTCGGCAACGAGGGCGCGGGCGTCTATGGCGCGCTGTTGCGGCAGTGCGCCGCAGCGGTCTATGTGCCGATGTTCGGCAAGGGGCGCTCGATGAACGTGGCCATGTGTGCGGGCATCGTGGCTTACCGAGCGATTCTCAAAGAATCTTCGTGAAGCCGTCCACAAACAACGTGGACGTATGTATACTATCGTCGCTATGTCACTCAAGACCCACGTGGCCGGACAGGTGAGAACCTGGGGCTACCTCCTCGACAAAGATCTTCAGCACGTGCCCGGCGGCATCGCCACCGACTCGCCCGGAGGAAAGGCGCGTTCGCCCCGCTCCGTGGCCATCGAAACCGCCGTGTTCAACGACCTCCTTCTGGCGCAGGCCAAGGGCGAAACCGTGGACATGGAGTCCTTCTTCGGCGAGGGCATGGGCGCGTACGAGGCCTCTTGCCCGGACACCGATGCGGTGCGCGGCGCGGTTTCGAACTCGGTGAACAACTTGGCCACGTGGATCGACGCGGCTTCCGAGGAGGACCTGCTCAAGGAAGTGACCGCTCCCTGGGGCATGACGATGACCTTGGCGGACCTGCTGCTCCACGCTTCGGCCCACATGGCCTATCACAGCGGCCAGGTGAACTTCGTGCAGTTGCTCCACGGCGACGACGCGATGCACTGGATGTAACCAAAGGTCAGCCCGCTGCCGGTCGTCCCGGCCCCGCTAGGAGCCGGAGCCCGTTGAGGATGACGATTACGGTCGACCCTTCGTGACCGATCACGGCGATCGGCAGCGGCAACTTGCCCAGCAAAGACGCCAGCGTAAGCACCGCGATGACGCCTCCCGCAAAGGCGAGGTTGAACGCGATGACGGCGCGGGCTCTGCGACCCAATCGCACGACTTCCGCGAGTGCGGTCAGCCGGTCGCGCATCAAGACGACGTCTGCGGCCTGCAACGCCACGTCGCTGCCCAACCCGCCCATCGCTACCCCCAGATGGGCGCGCTTGAGCACCGGTGCGTCGTTGACCCCGTCGCCCACCATCATCACGCGTTTGCCTTGCGCAATGAGTTCCTGAATGGCGTGAGCCTTGTCCTCGGGCAACATGGCCGCCCGATAGTCCTCGATCCCCAACTGCGTGGCGACGGCGTGTGCGGTGTTCTTGTTGTCCCCTGTCAGCATCACAACGTGCTTGACTCCGGTGGCGCGCAGCGCTTCCAACGCCTGCTTGGCCTCGGGCCGAACGGTGTCGGCCAGCCCAAATCCTGCCAAACGGTCGCCGGCTCGCATCAGGGCCACGGTCATTCCCTTGGCTTGCAGGGTGGCCACGTCGTCTCGGAAGGCCTGAGGCAGCGTGTCCATGTCGAAGTACCGGGCCTGGCCGATCTCCACGCGCAACCCGTCGATCGTGGCGGATACTCCCAAGCCCGGGGTGACCTCCGTCGCCGTCGCTTCGGGCACGGGGATCCCCTGAGCCTCGGCCGCCCGCACGATGGCGTCGGCGATCGGGTGGTCGCTGTATTGCTCCGCGCCCGAGGCCAAGCGCAAGAGAGCCGCAGACTCCGTAGAAAGGGGCCCCGAGCCCGTCCAACATCCGGCAGACGCATCGCAGGTTCGGTCCTCGGGAGAGGTCGCTCGGTGGCAGACACAGATCTCGACCAGTTCCGGCCGTCCTGTGGTCAGGGTCCCCGTCTTGTCCATCGCGACCGCATTGACCGTTCCCGCCGCCTCGATGTACGCGCCCCCCCGGACCAAGATGCCGTTGCGCGCCGCCCAGGCGAGCGCCGAGAGCGTCGAGGCCGGGGACGAGATGACCAAGGCGCATGGGCTAAGAGCGACCAGCAACGTCAGCGCCTGATAGAACGCCTCCGGCCAGGGGGAGCCGATCGCCGCGCGGACGAGCAGGGAAGCCACCGACGCGAACACGACGAAGAAGGTGTATCGCTGCCCAAACCACTGGCTGACCCGCTCGCCGCTGGCCTTGTTCTCCTGCGCCTCGGCCACCAGCTGGACGATGCGGTCGAGCGTGCTGTCGCCGACCACGCCCGTGACTTCGACAAGGATCAACCCCTCAACGTTGGTGGTCCCGGACAAAACCCTGTCGCCAAGCCCCTTCGCGACAGGCACGCTCTCCCCCGTCAGCGTGGCTTCATTGACCGAGGTGGACCCTTCGAGAACCACGCCATCGAGCGGTACGGCCTCGAACGGTCGCACCCGCACCCGCTCGCCCAATGCGACAGACTCCACCGGAACCCGGACGTCCTCCCCGTCGCGCACGACGGTCGCTTCCAGAGGCCGAAGTTGGATCAACCCTTCGATGGCCGACTTCGTTCGGGCCATCGCCAACGATTCCAGCGTGCTGGAAAGGCTGAACAGGAAGAGCAGGACTGCGGCATCGGTCGCTCGGTCAACGGCGATAGCCCCGATGGCGGCGAGCACCATCAACAGGTTTACGTCCAGGCTGCGTTCGCGGATCGACGCCCAAGCCGTCTTGACCGCGAACAGCGAGCCCGCAGTGATGGAGAGATAGGGAAGGACCGGATGCAACCCAAAAAGGGCAAGAGCGAGGAAAACCCCGCCAGCACCGGTCAGAGCCGTTTGGAGGTCGATGCGGGCTCGCACTTAGCCTAAGCATGACACGGGCGCACCGGAAGCCCGTAGGCTCCGGTGCGCCCGCAAGAGCTACCGCGACTCGTCTTCGTTGATCGCTGCGCCGCGCTTCGGTTGGGCCGAGTTGGCGTCTTCGACCGTGTACGTCTTGCCGGAATCGGCCTCCGGTCCGGCGGCGTTGCCGCCGCTGTTGCCGCAACCGATCAAGGCAACGGCAATCCCACTCAGAAAGAGGAGCCTCAGGGGAAGCATAGCGCGTTCGTCCCCGTGGTGCCGTACTGGTAGGCAAAGGTCGAGTCGGGCCGGAACATGCTCATGTAGTGGGGCGAGCCCGGTGCGCTGACGCAACGCATCGGCGAGATGACGTGACCTGCCGGATAGCCGGGCTCGGCGGGAGGCCCGCCGTACGTGTATCCCGGTTCATCGAGTGCGGTCACATTCGATCCAGCCGGGGTCGAAGTGTCCGAACCCATCCGCTTGAAGCGGGCCGAAGAATCCGCCGAGACGTAGATGTTGCCGTTCTGGAACGAACGAACCGTGTCGTTGGCGGGAACAAACGTGAACTCGTACGTGTCTTCGCGCGAGCGGGCCGTTAGACCGGCCTGCACGGCGCCCGAGGGGTTGAATCGGCACGGTGGCGCCTGGTTCGTGGCCGTGCCCACAAAGGTGCATCGGAGGTAGGGTGACGTGTAGCCATAGCCTCGGTAGGCCTCCTTGCCGTTGCCAAACCACATCATGGGCAGCTTGCTCGGTGTCGCGATCGCGCCCGCGTTCCACAGGTGGAGCAACCCGTTCCCCGAAAGGGCCACGATGGGCAGGTTCGCAGGAGCCGTGGCGTAGTTGAAGCCCGAGGTGTAAAGGTTCAGACCTGCGCCACCGTAGATGTCGAAGCTCTTGGTGTAAGGGTGAATGGCGTTGTGGAACGCGACCTCGTCCGCTTGCCGAGCCGCCGCATTGACGCCCCAACCAGCCGGGATGGACCACAGCCGATACGGGCCCAAGCCACTCGCCGACACCGGACCGCTGACCACCGTGTTCGTGATCGGGTCGATGGCGTGCATCGAAGGAAAGGCGTCGTCGTTGTCCGACAGGTACATCAGCATGGCGGTGCCCGCCTGCTTGGTGTTGGAAATGACGGTGGTCTTCTGCGCCGCCGTCTTGGCCTGGGCATAAACCGGGAAGAGCATCGCGGCCAGAATCGCGATGATCGCAATGACCACGAGGAGTTCGATAAGGGTAAAGGCGCGTTTCATGGGAATGGGAGCCTCGAACCCCTCTATCATAACGGATCGCAGCCCGTAATGTATAGACAAAATACAAGCGGGGGCTTGAAGCCCCCGCTCGGATCACTCGCTCTCGAGATGCGGATCAGAAACGAATGAGGATCAGCTCGCCGGGGCTGACGTAGGTGCCGGGACCATGGTCAGGCGCCACATCGATCCGTCGATCGAGAACGATCTTCATCTTGCCGCCCGTGAACAGCGGGAACGCCCACGTGAAGTTGCTCCACGCGTTGTTGAACGTGACTCCGTTCGCGAACAAAGGCAGACCCAGCGCCATCGGCAGGTTCGCGTAGTCGTACGCGATCGCTCGGTAGAGGGCGGGGATGTTCAAGTTGGTCAGCGGGCCGCTGGGGCCGGAACCCGGGACCTTGGTGAGGTCGCCAAAGTTCTGGAAGTCGATGCCCAACTGCTCGTTGTGGTAGATCATGATCTCCGTCGAGCCCTGGTGCCAGCCGGAGCCCCAACCGTCCACCGTGAACACGGCCGACATGAAGCCGTTCACGTAGAGGTACGGGTTCACGTAGGTCGTCGTGGGCATGCCGAAGTAGATGATGTTGACCAGGCCGTGGTAGTGACCGGCGAAGTCGCTGTCCACGGTGTAAGTGAACACGCGGCCACCGAGCGGCTGGGCAAAACCGACGGCTGCGAAGGCCGTGATTCCCAAGAGCGTTGCGATGCGTTTCATGGTGATGTTCCTTGTACGAGCTTAGCGGTCCCCTTGCTTGCCGAAGTGGCGCCGCAGAATGACGAAGTCCTTGACGTCCACGCGGCCGTCCTTGTTGAGGTCGCCGCGCGGGTCGAACGCGGCCTGGCCCTGACTGGAACCGAAGCTGCGTCGAACGATGAAGAAGTCGGCGAGGTTGATCGAGTCATCCCCGTTGGCGTCGCCGTTGCGAAGGTCGAACACGAGCGTGCTCTCGTGGCGCTCGGTCAGGTCGAACGTGACCTTGCGGGTCAAGAACGTGCCGTGCTTGAGATACGCGTCGAACTTGCCGCGACCTTCCCATTCGAGCCGAACGCGGTTGTTGTTGTCCAAGCCGACCGACTGGGTCAGCACCTGGCGACCTGTTTCGGCGTTGACCACCGTCACGACCACCGATTCCGGCATGTCGCCTTGGTAGTCGCGCAGTACCACCGGTGCCGAGAACATGGAGACCGGTGCGGGCAACTGGATGAAGCCGAACTCGACCGAGGAGATCGAACCGTCTTGCCGCGTCATGATGAGCGCCGAGCCGTCGGCCGTCCACTCGATATCGGTGAGTAGCGGCCACTTGTCCTGGAACGCCGGGTCGCTCAGCATGTGGTCGTAGACGATCGCGCCGTCGAACACGCGATAGACCCGCAGATAGCCGGGGTGGGCGATCACGGCCACGGTCTCGCCGTTCGGGCTCAACGCCACTCGCGTGATGCCCGTGGCGCCGATCGCCGACATCAGCAAAGTGTCCGCGTCGAGATCGTAGACGTAGACGCCGCCGGCAGCCACCGCCAAGCGTCGGTTGTTGCGGCTGAACGAGAGGCCGACCGCCGACGTGAAGTGGCCCGAGTAGGAGTGGGTGGGCACAGGACCCACATCCCAGACCCTGACCGTGCCGTCCGATCCACCCGAGGCGAAGCGGAACGGATGAGAGGTCCAACCGGCTTCAACAGCGGTGACGGGCACGCCGTGAACCCACGTAAAGAACGGGAGACCGAAGGCGTGGTGAGCCTGAATCGTGCCGTCCTGCCCGCCGACGAGCACCGTGCCCGCATACGAGCCCGAACTCCAAATCGGCGTCGTGCTGGTGGAGGTCCCGGTGACACTCAGGGGGAAGGCGCCCCAGAACTTGATCACGTTGTCGCGACCAACCGTCTGGAAGAGGTCGCCGCCACCCGTGCTGAAGTGGGCGTTGACCAACGGTCCGCCGTGGTCCACGGTCTCAATGGTCGTGTGGAACACCGAGTCGCGGAGTTTGGCTTTCCCGTCCCACGAACCCGTGGTGAAGAGCCCGGGCGCGGTGAGCGTGGAATGGGCGTTGGTCACGTAGTCGCCGTGAGCCGAGACCAGTCCGAAGAGCGCCCAGCCGCCCGCATCGACATACCGCCGAAGATCGTTCTTCGAATCCGCCGTGTAAAGGAACGGATCCGTCCAAGTCATTGCGCTGATCGGCCCCACCGCGTCCGCGAACGTCCAGCCAACCACCCCCGTCTCGCGATCGACGAGCTCGAGCGTTCCATCCTCGTAGCCAACAGCCAAGAGCGTGCTGACAAAGGACTGGTGATAGGCCAAGGCGGTCACAAGTCGGCCACCCGTGGCGACCGAGCCCACGAGCACGCCGTTCTTGTACAGCTTGCACGTGCGATCTCGGCTGGAACTGGCGTGCCAATAATCACCCGAACCATTGGTGGTCGAGGCAACGGCGAGAATCTCACCCGTGTGGTCGGTGATGGTCTGCAGCAACATACCGCCTTCCCAGATGCGCACCGTCTTGTCGCGCGAGCCCGAGAACACTCGGTCCAGCGTCATGGCAACGGCGGTCACGCGATCGGTGTGGCCCAGATAGATGCGGGTTGGCGCGGGCGCCAGCGCAGTCCAGGTCTTCACCGACCAGTCCTGACCGCCGGTGGCGAAACTGAAGAAAGCGGGCGCGTTGCGGGACATCGCGTTGACGCCGCCGGCGTGGCCGGGAGCCGTGCCGAGCAACGCGCCAGTCGCCGGGTCGTAATAATGGATCGCGCCGTCTTCGCTGCCCGTGGCTACAACGGCCCCGAGGTGGGCAACACCCGTGAGAGGTCCGTTGTGGCCGAGCAATGTCTTGTTCATCAAGTGCTCGGTCGAGAAGGGGAACCAACTCTTGGCCGTGCCGTCACGCGAGCCCGTCACCAAGGGGTTAAGGCTGAACGAATGAAGGTCGATGCCGGAGATCTTGCCTGCGTGGCCGCCCCAGTTGCTTCCGCCCTTGCTCTCGAAAACCGTGTAACCCTGGACTTCGGTGTCGAACATCGGGGGCGCGCCATCGTCCGTCGCCGTCACCGAGACGCTGCGGGCGCCAGTGCCATCCGACATTTTGGGTGCGACAACCAAGAAGCCCTCGGTGTTCGAGGTCTGCGTGAGGTCGGCATCCGGGTTCGGAAGGAGCGAGAGCGTGATCGTGTTGGGGACGCCCAGCACGAAGTCGGGGTCCGTCACCGTGACCGTCGCCCAAGCCGCCTGGCCCCAGCCCATGAAGGGAATGTTGAGTGTGTAGGTGACCACCGGGGGTTCGTTGACCTCGCTCACCACGATGTCGAACGATTGGCTGTCGTCGAGCATCGGCGCGCCGTTGTCCGTAACCGTCACCGTAACGGTATGCGTACCGTCCTGCATTTCGGTCGGGCTCCACGAGAACTCACCCGTTGCCGGGTTGATCGTCATGCCCTTGCCGAGCGATGTCGCGTCGAGCGAGAAGGTCAACGTGTTGGGCGTCGCGCCCGGATTCACGAAGTCTGGGTCGCTGGCCGTCGCCGTGAATACCAAAGTCGTGGGAACCATGGCCTGCGCGTTGGCCTCGAAAACGCCTAGGTTCGCGATCGGGTCGAGCACCGGCGGCTCGTTCACTTCGGCGACGGTGAAGGTCACCGTCTCGCTGTCAGAAAGAAGCCCCGTACCGTTGTCCGTGACGACGATGTCGAACATGAACACGCCGTCTTGCAATTCGCTCGGCGTCCACGTGAACTCGCCCGTGATGGGGTTGATCGTGGCACCGGAAGGCTCGCCCGAGAGCGAGTAGGTCAGAGAGTTCGGAACGGCGCCGGGATTGACGGTGTCCGTGTCGCTCGCGGTCGCAATGAAAGTGAAGAGCGTTAGCTCGTCGCCCGACTGCGGGCCGATCGGGGTGAGCGTCGGAGGCGTGTTGACCTCGTTCACCGTGACCGTGATCGTCTCGCTGTCGGTCTCAAGGTTGATGTCCGTGACGACGACGTCGAACATAAAGACGCCGTCCTGCGCCTCGGTCGGAACCCAGGTGAACTCACCGGTGGCGGGATTGATGCTCGCGCCGGCGGGCTCGCCCGAGAGCGAGAAGGTGAAGCTGTCCAGGTCGGGGTCGCTCGCCGTGGCCGTGAAGCTGATCAGGGTCAGTTCGTCGCCGCCCTGTGGACCGATCGGATCCAGAATGGGAGGGGCCGGAGCCCGCCACGCGCCGATGATTGCCGCACCAGCGCCAAGAATCCCGATAGCGATCATCACCGATCGAAACCACGGAGTCCTGCTCGATCCGAGTCCTTTTTTAACAGTTTTCCACTTCGACATTGAAACACACCTTGTGATGCTCCAGCACCCAACCGATACGACCAATGGCCGTTCGCACGCCTTCCGTGGCGATCACAGGAATTCTAGCAGGTTTGGAGCGGCAGAGAGTCCCCATTCGTGGGGACGTTGGTTCATTTTTCGTCCACCTCGAGTCGCCTTGCGGGGGGTAGAGTGAGCGCATGGCCCTAGAAGCCCGCGCAGTGTTGCTCGAAGTCCCCGGCGAACCCGCCGTTCTCCGCGATGTCCTCATCGATCCGCCCGGTCCCAACGAGGTCCTGGTTCGACTCGTCGCCAGCGGCGTCTGCCACACCGACCTCACGGTGAAGAACCTGCACGGCAACGGGATGCCTTTCCCCATCGTTTTGGGCCACGAAGGTGCAGGCTACGTCGAGCAAGTCGGCGAAGGAGTCGCCCATTTGGCCGTTGGCGACCCCGTGGTGATCGCCTACCGCGCCCCCTGCGAGCAATGCCCCGCCTGCCGTAGGGGCGATCCGCGACGTTGCTATATGGCGTTGCGTCCGAAACCGCGCATCCGCCGCGCCTCCGATGGAGCGCAATGCTCTCAGGTGCTGCGCTGCGGTACGTTCGCCACGCACACGGTGGTTCACGCCAAAGCCGCCATCAAGATGCCCGCCGACATGCCCCTCGACCGCGCATGCCTCATCGCGTGCGGCGTCATCACGGGCGTAGGGGCCGCCATGAACACCACCCCGGTGTTCGCCGGCTCGCGCGTGGCCGTCATCGGGTGCGGCGGAGTCGGCCTCAGCGTCATCCAAGGCGCTAGACTCCAACACGCCAGCCAGATCGTCGCCGTGGACGTCAACCCGGTCAAGCTCCAATGGGCCAAGGACTTCGGCGCGACCCACACGGTCAACGCCGCCGAATGCGACCCCGTGGCCGAGGTGCGGAAGCTGACCGACGACGGTTGGGATGGGGGCGTCGAGTACGCGTTTGAAGCCACGGGCATCCCGATGTGTACCGAACAAGCGATCAAGATGCTCTCCTACGGCGGCCGCGCCACCACGATCGGCTTCCCGGCGCAGACCGATGCGGTCACCCTCAACCTTGGGGATATGGCCACGGGCGTCTATTGGAACAAGGCCGGGCTGAACGTGTGCCACTGCGGAGACGCGCTCCCTTCGCACGACTTCCCGCTCATGGCACAACTGTATCTGGATGGGCGACTGAACCTGGACGCGATGGTGACCCGCCGGATCGGCCTCGAAGACGTCGAAGACGCCTTCCACGAGATGGAGACGGGCAACGTCATCCGCTCGGTCATCATGCTCTGAACAAAACGTCCAGGTCGCCGTTCTGGCGACCCGGACGTCACGCAACGTAGCGCGAAGACCCTTACTTGTCTTCCTTGAACTCGGCGTCGATCACGTCGTCGCTGGCGGTTGCGCCGACGCCCGCTTCCTGGTTGGCCTCCTGCGTCTGCGAAGCCTCGTACATGCGCCGCGCCAACTCGTGCGACTCGCCTTCCAGGTCGGAGAACGCCTGCTGCAGGGCGTCGCGGTCGTCGCCGTGAATCTCCTTGCGCAACGCGCCGATCTTCTCCGTGATCCGGGTCCGCTCGGCCTCGTCCACCTTGTCGCCCGCTTCGCGTAGCGCCTTCTCGGTGCTGTAGGCCAGTTGGTCGGCCCGGTTCTTCAGTTCCGCGAACTCCTGGGCCATGCGGTCGGCTTCGGCGTTGGCTTCCGCTTCGGCGACCATCTTGTCGATCTCGCCCCGCTGAAGGTTGCCCGAACCCGTGATCGTGATGCTCTGCTTGGTGCCGGTCGCCTTGTCTTGCGCCGAGACGTGCAGAATGCCGTTCGCGTCGATGTCGAACGTGACTTCGATCTGGGGCACGCGAGCAGGCGCCGGCGGGATGCCGCTCAGGTGGAACCGGCCCAGGCTCTTGTTGTCGCGCGCCAACGGCCGTTCGCCCTGCAAGATGTGGATCTCGACCTCGGGCTGGTTGTCCTGAGCCGTGGTGTAAACGCGGCTCTTCTTGGTCGGAATCGTGGTGTTGCGCTCGATGAGCTTGTCCGCGATGCCGCCCTGGGTCTCGACGCCCAGCGAGAGCGGCGTGACGTCGAGCAAAACGATGTCCTTGACTTCGCCGCCCAACACGCCCGCCTGAATCGCCGCCCCGACGGCCACCACCTCGTCTGGATTGACCGATCGGTTGGGCTCCTTGCCCGTCATCTGCTTGACCAGGTCTTGAACCATCGGCATGCGCGTCGAACCGCCGACCAGGATGATCTCGTCGATCTGGCCCGCCTTGAGTCCCGCATCTTCCAGCGCCTGGAAGAACGGCTTCTTAACGCGCTCCATCAGATCGGCGCAAAGCTCCTCGAACCGGGCTTTGGTCAGGCTGTAATCCATGTGCTTCGGCTCGTTGTCAACGGCCGTGATGTAGGGCACGTTGATCTGCGCCGTGGTTTGCGAGCTGAGTTCGATCTTGGCGCGCTCGGCGACCTCGCGAAGCCGCTGCATGGCGGCTCGGTCCTTGGTCAGGTCCACGCCCTGGTCCTTCTTGAACTCGCCGACAAGCCACTCTACGATCTTCTGGTCGAAGTCGTCGCCGCCCAGATGGCTGTCGCCGCTGGTGGACTTGACCTCGAACACCCCCTCGCCCACGTCGAGGACCGAAACGTCGAACGTGCCGCCGCCCAGGTCGAACACCAGAATCGTCTCGTTCGCCTTGCGGTCCAGTCCATAGGCAAGGGAAGCTGCAGTAGGCTCGTTGATGATGCGGAGCACCTTCAAGCCCGCGATTTCGCCGGCGTTCTTCGTGGCCGTGCGCTGCGAGTCGTTGAAGTAGGCCGGGACCGTGATGACGGCCTGATCCACCGTCTCGCCCAGGTACGCCTCCGCGTCCTTCTTGAGCTTCTGAAGGATCATGGCGCTGATCTCTTCCGGCGTGAAGTCCTTGCCGGCAGCGGGGATGTGCGCGACCACGTTGCCCTTGGAGTCGGCCTTGACCTTGTAGCTCACACGCTCGGCCTCGCTGCGGACTTCGCTGAGCTTGTGGCCCATGAAGCGCTTGATGCTGGAGATCGTGTTCTCCGGGTTCACGACGGCCTGCCGCTTGGCCGTGACGCCGACGAGACGCTCGCCGTTGGTCTTGAAGGCGACCACGCTGGGAAGCGTGCGCGAGCCCTCGGCGGTGCTGATGACGACGGGTTCGCCGCCTTCCATCACCGCGACGACCGAGTTGGTGGTGCCGAGATCGATGCCTACTGTCTTGCCCATGTTGCGTTCCTCTTGTACCCCATCGCAGGCCGCCTGTCTAACTTGGTGTAAAGCGACTTGAGCGCGATAGGCTCATGTGACTGAAATTATGGGGCGTTTCGGGGCGCTGGCGTAGGTCCTGGTCCCGGATGCGTCCGCAACCCTCGGTCTGAACGGATCGTGCAAGCGGTGTCGTGGAGCCATCCCAACCGAATCGGCCAGGACGCGCCATAATCTCATCTGACAACTCAATCCCTTGGTCGGGGAAGCACGCCATGGAAGCCTACGAACAATCCCACCTCTATCGTCTCCGCCACAGCGCCGCACACCTCATGGCGCAGGCGCTCACCGAGCTCTATCCGGGCGTCAAACTGGCCATCGGCCCGCCCATTGAGAACGGCTTCTACTACGACGTGGACCCCCCCGAGCCCATCCGCGAGGAGGACCTCCCCCGCATCGAAAAGCGCATGAAGGAGCTCGCCAAGCTCGATATGCGCATCGAACGCAAAGTCGCCGCCGACCGAGACCAGGCGCGCCGAATCATCCTGGAAGAAACCACGCTCGGCCAAGGCGAAGAAACGGCCCTCTACAAACTCCAACTGCTCGACGCCATCCCCGAAGGCGAAGAGGTCAGCTTCTACGACCAGCAGCGGTTCACCAACGGCAAACTGCGCCGCTTCATCGACCTCTGCCGGGGCCCGCACGTCGAAACGACCAAGGACATCAAGAACTTCAAACTCATGTCCATCGCGGGCGCCTACTGGCGCGGCGACGTCAAGAACAAGCAGCTCACGCGCATCTACGGCACGGCGTTCGAAACCCAAGAAGAGCTCGACGCGCACCTGCACATGCTCGAAGAAGCCAAGAAGCGCGACCACCGTCTGCTCGGGCGCGAACTAAGCCTGTTCATGTTCAGTCCGCGCGTGGGTCCCGGCCTCGCCTTGTGGCTCCCGAAGGGAGCGGTGCTGCGCGAAACCATGACCGACTTCCTGCGCAAGGAACAGCTCAAGCGCGGCTACGACCCCGTCATCACGCCGCAGATCGCCAGCATCAAGCTTTACGAAAAGTCGGGCCACATCCTGACGTTCAAGGAAAAGCTGTTCCCGTTCATGGAGGACGAGGAGAAGGAAACCTACATCCTCAAGCCCATGAACTGCCCGTTCCACATCGAGATCTATCAATCTCAGATGCGGAGCTACCGCGACCTGCCCATCCGCTACGCCGAGTTCGGGACGGTCCACCGCTACGAGCAAAGCGGGGAGGTCACAGGCATCCTGCGCGCCAGAGGGTTCACGCAAGACGACGCCCACCTGTTCGTCACGCCCGACCAACTTCAAGACGAGTTCATCGGCGTGGTCGAACTGATGCAAACGGTCCTGCGCAAACTCGGCCTGACGGATTTCCGCGCTCGCGTGGGGACCAAGGACCCCGCCTCCAGCAAGTACGTCGGCCACGACGACAACTGGCAAGCCGCCACGGAAGCGATCACCAAGGCATGCGACGCCATGGGGCTCGACTACTTCGTATCGCCCGGGGACGCCGCGTTCTACGGTCCCAAGCTCGACCTCATCATCAAAGACGCCCTGGGCCGCGATTGGCAGATGGGCACGGTGCAGGTGGATTACAACCTTCCCGAAAGGTTCGATCTCGAGTACATCGGGGAAGACAGCAAGCCCCACCGTCCGATCATGATCCACCGCGCTCCGTTCGGGTCGCTGGAGCGCATGATCGGCCTGCTCACCGAGCAGTACGCAGGTGCCTTCCCGTTCTGGCTCTCGCCCGTGCAAATCGCGATTCTCCCCATCGCCGACCGGCACGTCGTGGCGGCTGAAGCCTTGTCGCAACGGCTCAAAGACACGCTCCACGACTCCCGCCCTCTGCGCGTGCAGGTGGATGCGCGCCGCGAAACGTTGGGCCGCAAAATCCGCGACAACCAGGGCCAAAAGGTCCCGTACATGTTGATTCTCGGCGACCGCGATATCGAAGAAGGCACGGTCGGCGTCCGCTCGCGGGAGCAAGGCGACCTCGGCGCGATGACAGTGGAGGCGTTTCTCAAATCTGCGCAGGAGAGTTAGCATTGACCGAAGACAGTGCCTTCGGTCACGCTGAGCCCTTGGCGGACGCAGTCGGCCAAGGTGTCGAAGCGGACTAGGTGGCATGTGTCGCCTTCAGAACGCCCTCGTCTAACCTCGCTCCGTGAGGTGGACTATCCGCGCAGCTACACCCCAGTGTATCGCGACATGCAGTCAAGGCTTGGATCGCCGAGCGACTCAAGCGGACAGCTTCGCCATCCACTTGAGGTGAGCGACATAGAGTCCCACGAACGCCGCCATCGAAACAATCGAGAGGTCGATCTTGGCGGAACCGCAATCGCCGTTCCAAGGGCTGATCCACCATGCGGGGTGGAAGGCCAAAAAGACCACTGCTGGCGGAATCGTCCAGCCAAAACGGCGAGCCCGGAGCATGTCCCGCACCATGAGGCAGGTCAGTACTCCACCCGCCCAGGCCAAAACCTGACCGAACCCGATGGCCCAGTAAATGCTCTGCTGCACGTTCGGGCCGCTGCATGCCAACAACGTCACCAGACCCGCCTCCACACGCCCACCCATCGGCCCGGGCAGTTCACGGCATGACCCGCCAACCTGTCGGGTGCTACGAGTTCCCGGCCCCGAGGCGTCTTGGCTGGTTCGAGTTCGGTCGTGGGGCCGGAACTCGCGATCGCGATGCAAGGGGCGCCATTCCCCGCATGGGCTCCCACATGTCGCTTACGTGGTAGGACTCGGGTTGCCCCGAATCGGCAACCCCATCCGAGCAATGCGGCCAGACCAGTCATGTCTCCAGTATAGCGACGCGTCTCGCACGAGCGACTCAAGCCGACAGCTTAGCCAGCCACTTCCGATGAGCCACAAACAGACCGACTAAGGCGGTCAGGAAGATGAGCGACAGGTCAACCTTGGCCCGTCCGCAGTCGGCATCCACCTTCATCCACCACGCGGGGTGGAACACCAGAAAGACGGCAGCAGGCAGAAGTGTCCATCCGTAACGCCGAACGCGCACCATGTCCAGCACCATCAGACCGGTCAACAGCGTCGCCAATCGCGGCGAAGATCGAGCCCATCGATTGCGCCTGTTGGATCAGCGTTTCCACGTTCCGACCGCTGCACGCCAACAACGTCACCCAGCCCGCCTCCAAACGCCCACCAGTCCACCCCGGCTGTTCACGGCATGACCCGCCCCGATCTCCCAAACGCGCCGCTGGCGGTCGGGCGGAGGCGAAACGGGAACACCGCGCGCATCAAGGTAGCTCTCCTTGAATCCCGCGCTCAGCAAGATCAGGCTTCCATCCCACCGGATCAGCCTCCCGTTCAGGTCGTCCCGCTCCCAAAGCACCTCGCCCTTTTGCGGATCCACTAGCCGGTACCGTTGGTCGGGCAGACTGGTCTTGTCTTTGAGTTCTTTCTGGATGACGCCAAGAGGGCCCCAACTCTCGATCCGCCACTCGTCCGTCAAGACGTTCCGGAGGTCGAACGTGTACATCTCGGTCATGGGCATGCCGTTGCTCGCCGTGGCTTGGAGGGCGAACGGGCCGGTGTCGGGGTCGCCCCACACGTGGTCCACCAAGCCCCAACGATGCCGTGCCGAGCGGATCTCCCGGATGGTTCCAGGCTCATACTCCACCACCCGGTAGCCGCGCTCCGTCGCCTGAATTCCCAAGCGTCGGCGCGGCGTGTCCCAAACGAGGCGGGTCTTGGGGATGGCCGGCACCTCGCGACCGGATTGCAGGTCCCAGGTCTTGTCCCCCACAATCGAAAGGCCGACTCGGTGAGCGGGCCCGGGGACTCTCAAGATCAGCTCGCCTGTGGCCAGATCGTAGGTCTCGTATTCGTCGCCGACCTTGAAGCTCACGTAGCCGAGCCCGCAGTCCAGCTGCCAGTCGTCATTCCAGCCTCGATCCCAAACAACCAGCCGCTGGTCGGTGGCACGGTACCAAAGCGTGGAGAAAGGTGACGGCCCTCGGCCGACGAACGACCCATCGGGGCCAACAATGTTGGGATAAAAGAACGAACCACCGCCCGGCGCAACGGCCACCAGCTTCCACCCTGGCACGGGGGCGAAAACGCCCATCCAACCGACCAGCACGGCGAGTCCCGTCATGTCTCCAGTATAGCGACGTGTTGCGCGTCCGCAGCCCGCCTTTGCCGTGGTCTAGGGAGGACATCCGCGCACGGGCGGCAGCTTCCAGATTGACAAATCGTCGTCTCCCGACGAAATGGGCACCTGACGCCCACGTGTGAACAGCCCCTTGAGGGCAGGAATCGGCGAGAGAGGGAACTCGGCAGCCAAGCAAGCGCCGGGATCCACCCGACTCCCAACGTTGGGGGGATGTGAATGTGAATCGTGAATCGTGAACGCGACCTCCGTTTTCCGCTTTCCGTATTCCGCTTTCCAAACCTGGGGGGATGTGAATGTGAATCGTGAATCCGTGAAGGCAACGAGCTGATCGGGAGAGAGAGACCCGTCAGTCGAACCTGCTAGACTCATGGACTCGCCGCGCCCGCAAGATGAGGCTCAAACGCATCACGATCTTCGGCTTCAAGACGTTCGCCGAACGCACGGACATCGATCTCCGAGGCGACCTGATCGCTGTGGTCGGACCGAACGGATGCGGCAAGTCGAACATCGTCGACGCGATCCTCTGGGCGCTCGGCGAGCCGAGCCCGAAGCACCTTCGCGCGCAGACCACAACCGACGTCATCTTCGCCGGCAGCGCGCGACGCCGGCCGCTGGGCTACGCCGAAGTCACCCTGGTCTTCGACAACGAGGATGGGACGCTGCCCGTGCCCACTGCGGAAGTGGTCATCACGCGCAAAGCCACGCGGGCGGGCGAGGGCTCCTACGCCATCAACCGGCAGCCCTGCCGCCTCCGCGACGTGTACGACCTGCTCGCAGATAGCGGTCTCGGCAAGTCGGGCTACGCCATCGTAACGCAAAAGGAGATAGACCAGGCCTTGGCGGCCTCGCCAGAGGACCGCCGCGCGTGGGTGGACGAGGCCGCCGGGGTCCAGCGCTACCGCCAACGCAAGCATGAGAGCTTTCGAAGGCTCGCCGCCGCCGAGGACCACCTGGCCCGCATCAAGGACATCCTGCACGAGGTCGAGCAGCAACGGGAGCCGCTCCGCGAGGAGGCCGAGAAAGCCAGACGGTACAAGTCGGCCGCCGATGCCCTGCGGGAAGTCGAGTGCGGCATGTTGGTCGTTCAGGTGGCCGACCTCGTCAGGGAGATGGAAGCCGCCGAGGCCAGCCTTCAACGGTTGGCCCACACGCTGACTCAAGACAACGGCACCGCAGTCGAGTTGGAGGGGCGTATCGCGACGACCGAAGGCAAGCGGCGGAAGCTGGAGGAAGAACTCGCGGCGATCCGGGCGGAGCAGCATCGCCTGAGCACGGAGGCCGATCGGTGCGAGGCGCAACAGAAGCTCAACGCGCAACGCCTGCGAGGGTTGGACGAGTTGGAGGCGACGCTTCGCGAAGACGCCACCCGCGACGAACGCCGCCAAGGAGAGGCGGCGCGTGAAGTCGAGGAACGGGAAGCCGAACTCAAAGCGGCCCGCGAGACTCTGGAACGCGTCCGTAGCGAGACGGCGGGCGCGGGAGCCCAGGCCGACGCTGTCCGTCGCGAACTCGCCGACGCCGAGAAGGCACTCGCGGCAGCCCGGGAAACCCACGCGCGAGTCGCCAAAGAGCGCGCCGAGGCCGATCACCGAGCCGACCGCCTCAAAGAGGTGTTGCGCGAACTCGAAGGCATTGAACGCGCCATGCCGGATCTCGTCGCCGCAGAGCAAGAGGCGAAGGCTGCGCTGGAAGAGCAAGAGGCGCGCTTGCAAGCGGATCACGACCAAGCTGCCACCGCTCGGGGCGAACTCCGCAGACTCGAAGCTGCCGAAGCCGAGGAGGCTCAGACGGGCAGGTCTCTCGCCACCAAGCTCGCCTCGCTCGAGGGTCGGCATCGGGCGATCGAACACACGATCGAAACCCACGAGGGCCTCAACCACGGGGCGCGAGCCGTGCTGGAAGCCGCGGAGCGAGGGATGCTGACTGCCAGCTACACCCCGGTAGCCGAGGCGTTCGAGACGGATCGGGAACTCGCATTGGCCATCGAAACCGCCTTGGGCGCGGCGGCGAACGACCTCATCGTCGCCGACGAACGCGCGGCGAGAGAAGGCATCGAGTTCCTCAAGCGGGAGCGGGCAGGACGAGCGACCTTCCAACCACTCACCCTTATGCGCCCCTCGCCGCCCAACCGCGAATTGTCCACGCTGGCCCACCGCAAGGGTGTGCTCGGGCGCGCGAGCGAGCTGGTGCGGTGTCGCAAGGAACACGAGCCGGTCGCCGAAAGCCTGCTGGGCCGAATCCTGATCGTCGAGACGCTCGACATAGCGCTGGAGCTGGCACGGACGACGGGTTGGAGCCGGCTGGTATCGCTCGATGGCGAGGTGGTCCATTCCTCGGGCGCGGTGACGGGCGGCACCACGGGCAAGCCCACCTTCGGCATGGTGCAACGAAAGGCCGAGCTTGGCGAGTTGGAACGCGAGATGGCAGGCATCCAACAGTCGCTCGCCAAGCTGGCAAAGTCGGGCAAAGACCGCGCGGTCGCCAAGGAGGCGGCCCGCACCACGATTCAGGAGGCCGAGCGTGCGGCTCAAGGGGTCCAGCGTCAAGTCGCCGAAGCGGCCAGATGGCATCGCGAGGTGCACCACGAGTTGGAGTCCACGCAGAAGTCGGCGATGCGGCTAACCGCCGAACGAGAGCGACTGGAGGCGGCAGCCGGTCCGATTGCAGAATTGCCAGGACTCGCCTCCCTTGAGAGCGCGCGCGACGACATTCTGAAGCGGCTCGCGGGGCTGGCCGCCGACTCGGACTTGGCCGCGGAACGCCTGAAGGACGCCGAGCAACGTCTGGCCCAAGCCGAAGTGCTGGTAGGCCAAGCGACGCGGCGGTTGGAGGCGGCTCGAGACGGCGAGCAATCGCGGGCCCGGAAGCTGGCCTCGCTGGGCCCCGAGCGCGATCAGCTCAAGCAGGCCAACGAAGCGTTGGAGAAGGAGTCCGAGGCGTTTCGCGATCAACGCAAGTCGAAAGACGCCGAGTACACCGGCGCGCTGGAGCGGCGGAAGGCCCTAGAAGCCGCCATAGAATCGGGCGCGGAGGACTTGAAGAAGTGCCGCGAACGTATTCAAGCGGCGACAGAAGCCTCCCATCAGGCAGAACTCACCCGAGCCCGATCGGACGCGCGCAGGGCGAGCGTCGCGCAACGCCTTCTGGAGGAGTACGGAGTGGACGAGGCCGCAGCCATCGAGACCGCACCCCATACGGTGGTCCCCTCGGATGCAGTGACGGTCGTCGGAAGGCTGCGCCGAGAACTGCGGGAGATGGGCGATGTGAACCTCGGGGCAATCGAGGCGTACGAACGCCTCACGCAACGCGCGGGCGAATTGGTGGGCCAACTCGACGATGTGGATGCGAGCATCGCCCAGATACGGGCGTCCATCTCCGAGCTGGACAAGCTGACGCGCGACCGCTTTGTGGACACGTTCGCCCAACTCGAGGTCGCGTTCACCGAGATGTTCGACCGGCTCTTCGGCGGCGGGTCGGGGAACTTAAGTCTTTCGAAGCCGGACGACATCTTGGACACGGGCATCGAAATCGACGTCCAACTGCCGGGCAAGAAGAAACAGAAGCTGGAGTTGCTGAGCGGCGGCGAGCGATCCCTCTGCGCGACGGCATTCCTCTTCGCCCTTCTCCGGGTCAAGCCGAGCCCCCTGGTCATCCTCGACGAAGTGGACGCCCCGCTCGATGGCCGGAATGTCGAGCGCTACGCCGACATGCTGCGCGACTTCAGCTCGACCACGCAGTTCATCTTCATCACGCACAACCCGACAACCATCGAGGCTGCCCACATCTGGCTGGGAGTGACGATGCAAGAGCCGGGGGTCACATCGGTGATTCCTTGCTCGGTGCCGGTGGAGCCTTCGGGCCAAAGGCTCTTCCAGATGGAGTGACGCCCACCTCAACAGAGTTCATGTTCGAATCCCGTCAGCAAACGCTGTTTTGACGCTGTTTTGACGGTAGGGGTGAATCCTCACGCATACGCAGACTAGGTCTGCCGAGGTTTAGATGCATATTCTCACCATGCTCGTCGCGGCGACGCTCGCTCAGGGAGCAAGCCAAGCGCCTGAGTCCGGGGTTCTCCCCAACGGGTTCTTCATCAAGAATGAGGGTCAATGGCCCTCCGATGCCCGCTACCTGGCGCGATATCCAGGTCTGGACGTCTGGGTCACGGACGATGGCCTCCGGCTCGATGCCTACCGAGAGATCGACGTCAGCGACGAATCCGACCCGGTTTACCGAGCCAATCCGACCAAGGCCAAGACGTACCAGCGGGAGCGCGTGGTGGTCTTCAAGACGCTCCAAGGCGCGCGGACACCGTCATTCCAGTTGGAAGAGCCGACCAAGCACCGGATCAGCTATGCCCTCATCGAACAGGACAAGGACAATCGGCCCTCGGTTCGCAACCTAAATGGAGTCGCTACCGGACACCAGTTGAGGATGGCGGACGTGTACCCCGGGGTGGACATGGTGCTCTACTCGGACAAGGGTCGCCCTCGGTACGACTTTGAAGTCAAGCCCGGCGCCGATCCTTCGCAGATCGCCCTGAAACTCGACGGTGGCAACTCGACCGCATTGGTCGGCGACCGTCTCGTGGTCCGAACCGAGTACGGGAACATCGAACACCGCGAGCTCAAGACGTATCAGGAAGACGCGCGGGGCTCATCGCCCGTCAACGCACGGTTCGCGCTTCGAGGCGACATGCTGAAGTTTGAGTTGGGCGCCTACGACAGAACCAAGACGTTGGTTATCGATCCCGTCATCGTTTCGACGGTCGTCGGTGGTTCGGGCTTCGATGAGGCGCTTTGCGTCGATCATGGGCACGCGGGAGAAGGCGACTTCAACTTGGGGATAAAGGTTGCGAATTTTGGCGGGCGGACGCCTAGCCCTGACTTTCCGGTCGGTGTGGGCCAATCCAATGCGCGCAGCGAAGGTGACGGATTCATCGCGACGCACTATCTTGGACTCGGCTACTTCGACGTGCACATCTTCCAGACGGTCTATGACGACCGAGTGACCGCGATCGCAGGTGCAACCAACTCGCCGAACGTGGCATGGGTCAATGTCGCCTCACCGACGCCATTCGCCTATCTCGTCCAAGCGCCGTACTACGGTTCGGTCACGCTTCTTGAGCAGCTTGATGCACCTGGCGGCGTCTACATGTGGGACATCGATGTTCGTACTCCGAGTCCAAACCTTCTTTCCTCGGTGGGCATGGTGCAAGGTCCGGTAACGGGTCCGTCCGGTGGGGCCGAGCCGCTGAACTCGCCGTTCGGCGGATGGGATGGTTTCGTCCACATGTTCAGCGCGACGGTGAAGCTTCAATTGTATGTCGGTGGTTCGGAAACGGACGGACTGACAGCGGTGGACGTAGACTTTCTGGACAACATCTTTGCTCCCGAGCCGGAGCGGACCATCGGGTTCGCCGGATACACCGAGTCGCCCGATCTCTCGTTTGCTCGCAACTCCTCCTACGCGGGCGGAGGCGACGCCATAGTAGGCATGGCGCTGTACGATTGGGCAATAGTGAACACACATTACGTCGGGGGAAGCGGGTACGAAACCGCATCGGGAGCCAGTTGGTTTGGGCTGGAATCCTTCACTTTCCCGATCGTGAACCTGGCCATCGTCGGGCACACGCGATCCCAGAATTTCCCCCTTTCGACGCCAGTCCAGTCCACACCTCCCACCCCGGGAGAGCGGACCGGCTTCTATGCGGTTCACCGGGTGGTTCAGGAGACCATCGCCAACGACATGTTGCTCCAAAGAACTCGATCGGGTTACTTCGGCGGCGTGAATAGTGCGACGACGCTCACGGATTGTGAGTACATCAACAACACCGCGCTCGCCGTTGTGGGCCACACCATCGGTACCGACATGACGACGACCCAGAACGCCTTCCAAGCCTCCCCGTCTGGCAACAGCAGCGGGTTAGTGGCCCTATTGGATGTCGGCCAAGGCGAGGTCATGCTGTCCTCGTTCTGGGGCGGCTCGGCCTACGATGCGTTCAACGCGATGAGCCCGATGCGGTCCACCTATCCGATTCCGGGTCAAGGGTTCTGGAACGCGACCACAACCTTCTATGCTGTCGGAGCCACCACGAGCGCGGACTTCCCGATCGTCAACAGCGATCAGTACTATGAAGCAAGCGGCGATGCCACCTTGGCGGCTTTCGATCTGCGAACGGCCCAAAAGGTCCGGCTGGCTAAGAACACGCTTACGGGAGTGGATCAGACCACGGGAACGGTGTTCTTGACTCTGCCCAACTACGTGGAAGATACGACGGTGCAGCTCATGTCCACCAGCAGCCGAGTGCAAGTCCCCACGTCCGTCGTGGTGCGCAAGGGCCAACGTACGGCTGCGTTCCCAGTGGCTACGCTGGACGTTCTTTCGTCCCAGACAGCGCAGATTGTCGCTCACGCACTGGATGCCACGGTGAGCACCGAGGTCACCGTCGGAGCGCCGCCGCTGATCGGCAGGTTGGTGTTCAACGGCGCAAGCGGGGCCAACGTGCCGACGCAGGCGACCCTACAGTTCAGAGAGCATCTGCGGCCGGAGGTGCTGATCGAGAAGGTTGTCGCGCTTGACGCCAATGGCAACTTTGCCACCGAGGCACCGAGTGGACGGGCCTTCGACGTCAGCGTCAAGGAGTCGGTCTACCTGAGGCGCACGCTCTCGCTGGACTCGCGCACCGACCCGCTGGACAATGTCCAGTTCGGGATGATCCCCGGCGACTGCAATGGGGACAACTCGGTCAATCTGTTCGACTTCCTCGTGTTGCGACAGGCCTTCGGCAGCGCGCCGGGCTCGCCCAACTGGAATGATCGAGCCGACCTCAACCGAGACGGGTCCGTGAACCTCGTGGACTTCGTGATGCTTCGAAGCAACTACGGTCGCTCGGGCGACCTGTAGGTGGCTCGGCATCCCTTCGGCGGCTCTCTGTCTGCCGAAGGGGTGCTTCGCAAAGCCCTTGGACCAGAAGGTTGAGCCGCGATATGTCAAACTGGTCAGTTCCTATGAGTTCCAAAGGCATCACCTCGCGTGCGGAAAACTACAGCGACTGGTACAACGAACTGGTCCTGCGATCCAACCTGGCCGACTATTCGCCGGTCCGGGGCTGCATGGTGATCAAGCCGCACGGCTACGCCATCTGGGAGTTGATGCAGCGCGCGCTGGACGACATGTTCAAGGCGACCGGCCACCAGAACGCCTACTTCCCGACGATGATCCCCGAGAGCTTTCTGCAGAAGGAAGCCGACCACGTCGAGGGGTTCGCGCCCCAGTGCGCCGTCGTGACGCATGGCGGAGGCAAGGAACTCGAAGAGAAGCTCTACCTGCGGCCGACCAGCGAGACCATGATCTGGCACACCTACTCCAAGTGGGTGCAGTCGTGGCGCGACCTGCCCATCCTCATCAACCAGTGGGCGAACGTCTTCCGATGGGAGCTGCGGACCCGCATGTTCCTGCGCACGCTGGAGTTCCTCTGGCAAGAGGGCCACACGGCGCACGCCACCTACGATGAGGCCGAGCAAGAGGCGCTCACGATCCTCGACATCTACCGCAAGTTTGCGGAAGACTGGATGGCCGTGCCCGTCATCGTGGGCCTCAAAACCGAGAACGAGAAGTTCGCCGGAGCCGACCACACGTACTGCATCGAGGCGATGACCCAAGACCTGCGCGCCATCCAAGCGGGCACCTCGCACCACCTCGGCCAGAACTTCGCCAAGGCGTTCGACGTGACGTTCCAGAACCAGGAAGGCCAGTTGGAGCACGTTTACGCGACCTCTTGGGGCGTGTCCACACGCCTGATCGGCACGTTGCTCATGGCGCACTCAGACGACAAGGGCCTGGTGCTGCCTCCTCGGTTGGCACCGGTTCAGGTAGTGGTGATTCCGATCGGCCGTGACGAACAACGCGTCGCAACCGTGGCAGCGGCTCACCAATTGGCCGACGAGCTCAAGGTATTGGGCTGGGGCGGTGTCGCCGTCCGCGTCAAGGTGGATGATCGCGAGAAGGAGTCCCCAGGGTTCAAATACAACCACTGGGAGCTTCATGGTGCGTGTGTCCGCGTCGAACTGGGTCCCCGAGACCTGGAAGCGGGCGCGTGCGTCGTCTCCCGGCGCGATGTCGGAGAGAAGCATGCCGTGGCGCTGAGCGAAGCGTCGGGCTTCATCGCCTCGGAGTTGGGCGCGATGCAGTCCAGCATGCTGGAGGTCGCGCGGAAGCTGCGCGAAGCAAGCACCCGCCGCGTGGACACGTGGGCGGAGTTCCTAGAGGTCTTTGCAGGCGAAGGCGGCGCAGGGTTCGTGCTGGCCCACTGGGACGGCACCAAGGAGACCGAGTTGGCGATTTCAGACGCCACCAAGGCGACGATCCGCTGCATCCCGCTGACGCCGCTCGACCCTTCGGACAACGAGCTCGGCCAGTGCGTAATGACGGGCAAGCCGAGTGCGCGCCGCGTGGTCTTCGCGAAGGCCTACTGAGCGTCGCCCTTGTTCTTCACGTTCTCTCCGACCGATCGCTCGGGCATCGGCTGATCCCTGTATGGGTCGGCGTCGGAACCGCCCGAGCACCCGGTCGCACACGCGACAGCGGCGACTACGAGCAGCCAGCCATACCTAAAACGCATTGGCTGGGTCCCAGTTGGAGAAGTCGAAATCCGGGCGGAAGAGGTAGGCGTGGCAGCCGTACTGGTCGTACCACTCCAACGTGGATTCGTTACCACCCTCGTAGTGGGAGAACGGATCGGTCCGAGGGTCGGTCAAGCCCGACGTGTAAACGCCCACCCGCCTCCATCGCGCCGAGGAGTCGGCATATCCGTAGATCAAGCCCCGGTTGTGGACGTCGTAGCCCGTTCCGCGCGTGTTCTTCGACATCCCGCTCTCTTGACCGTTGCCACCGGCTGAGAAGGAATCGCAAGTGGCCGACGGCGGGACGTATTGGCACGGGGCTGCGCCGTTGCGGCAAATCATGTAAGGGTTGGCGTACGCCCAACCGACGAGCGCAGCCTTCCCACGACCGTTCCAGAACACCGGCAGATTCGAAGACGAGTTGACGGCCGAAGCCGGGTAGCCGTGCATCAGCCCGTTGTAGACGTAGCTGATCCCGCTCGGCAACGTGGCCGGAGGCACCACGTTCCCAAAGATCGCTTGCACCACGCCGGTCACCTTCACGGAGGCGGGATCCTCCAAGATGGCGTAGCTCTTCATGTACGGTTGCACCGTGTTGGCCCAGAACCCCTGAATAATCGCCCGCTGGGCGTTCGTCGGGTTGGGGAACCAATCGGGTGCTGGGACGAGACGGTCCCACGCGTAGCCGCGAGCCGTATCGTAGGGAACGTACGTGGTTGGAAACGTGTCGTCGTAGTCGGCGAGATAGAGCTGCGCCGACGTGCCGAGTTGCTTCACGTGCCCGATCGCCGTCGCCTTCTTGGCCGCCGATTTGGCCTGGGCGTAAACAGGGAAGAGCATCGCCGCCAAGATCGCGATGATCGCGATGACCACCAGCAGTTCGATGAGAGTGAAGGCGCGCGAACGGGTCATAGTGAATATTCTAGCGAAAACTACTCGCGGCGGACCTGGGGCCGATTGGGCTGGCCGCGGACACCGGCCGCTGGCTTGGGCGCGCCCCCGGGTGCGTTGCCGCCTTGCCCGGTGTTGGCTTGGTTGGCTTCGTCCTTTTTGCCGAGCTCGATCAACCGGTCGAACTCGTTGGGGTCCTTGGCCTTGTACCGAGCGTCCTCGTAGGCGACGATGTCTCGCTCGACGAGCCGTGCAAGCGCTTGGTCGAGCGTCTGCATCTTGGCCCTCGCACCGGTTTGGATGAGCGAACCGATTTGGTAGGACTTGTTCTCGCGGATGAGGTTTCGCACAGCGCTTGTCGCGACGAGAACTTCGAACGCGGCGGCGCGACCTGCAGCATCCGCCCGGCGCACCAGCGTCTGCGAAATGACGCCGACCAAGTTCACCGACAACTGCATGCGGATCTGCTGCTGCGAGTGGATGGGGAAGACGTCCACGATGCGGTCCACGGTCTGAACCGCGTCCACGGTGTGCAACGTGCCGAACACCAGGTGGCCCGTTTCTGCAGCGGTGATCGCGAGGTGAATCGTCTCCAAATCGCGCATTTCACCCACTAGGATGACGTCGGGGTCTTGGCGCAACACGTACTTCAAGGCGTTGGCGAAGCTGAGCGTGTCGGACTCGAGTTCGCGTTGGTTGATGAGCGCAGTATGGTCGTCGTGGACGAACTCGATGGGGTCCTCGACGGTGACGATGTGATCGTGCCGTGTCCGGTTGATCCGGTCCACCATCGCCGCCTGCGTGGTGGATTTGCCCGAACCCGCGGGCCCCGTCACCAGAACCAGTCCGCGTGGCCGTTCGATGAAGTCGTAGCACGCTGCCGGGAGTTCGAGATCCTCCATGTTCTGGATTTCGTACGGAATCACACGGAACGCGGCCTGCACCACGCCTCGCTGCTGGTAGGCGTTGCCACGAAACCGAGAGACCCCCACGACCTCGAACGAAAAGTCGAGTTCCTGAATCTTCTTGAACCGCTCGACCTGCTCGGGTTTGAGCATCGAGAACAGGTCGTTCCTGAACTGCTCGGGCGAGTACGCGGCAACGTCGTCAAGGTAGACCAGATCGCCATGGACTCGGACGTAGATCTTGCCCGTATCCACCTTGAAGTGGAGGTCGGACCCCTGCATCTGGACGCAGCGCTCGAGCAATCCTCTAATGTTCGGCAAGGAGTCCCTCCGTCAGGCCCTGCTTCTCGGCGCGCACGCGGAAGTCCACCGCGTTCGAACTCTTGGAAAGGGCGTGCTCGTAGTCGATCCGCTTCTCGCGAAGCAGCTGAAGGAGATGGCCGTCCAGCGTTTGCATGCCCAAGTGGGCGCCGGTCTGGATGTCCATGTAAATCTGGTGCGTCTTGCCGTCGCGGATCAGCGTCCGAACCGCGGGGGTGGCGACCAGAACCTCGAAGGCGGCGACACGAGACAGACCGTCCGTCGTGGGGAGCAAGGTCTGGCTGATAACCGCTTGAAGCGTGACGCTGAGCTGCGTGCGGATTTGCTCCTGCTGCTCGGGATCGAACACGTCCACGATGCGGTCGATCGTTTGCGCCGCGTCCACGGTGTGAAGCGTCGAGAACACCAAGTGGCCGGTTTCGGCCGCGGTGATCGCCAACTGGATCGTCTCCAAATCGCGCATCTCGCCAACCAGAATGACGTCCGGGTTCTGGCGCATGACGTGCTTCAGCGCTTCCGCGAAGCTGTGGGTGTCCGTGCCAAGTTCACGCTGGTTGATGATGGACTCGAGATCGGCGTGAACGTACTCGATCGGGTCCTCGATCGTCATGATGTGGCTGCGGCGGTTTGTGTTGATGTGGTTGATCATCGCCGCCAGCGACGTGGATTTGCCCGAACCCGTCGGCCCCGTGACCAGAATCAGGCCGCGCGGCAGGAGCGAGAGCTTCTTCGTCACCTGCGGAACGCCGAGCTCGTCGATCGTCTTGACCTTGAACGGGATGACGCGGAACACGGCGCCGATGTTGCCGCGTTGCCAAAACATGTTGACGCGGAATCGCGACAGGCCCGGGACCATGTAGGAGAGGTCAACCTCTTTGAACTCGTCCAGCCGTCTCTTGCGATCCGGATTCAAGATGCTGAGGAGCAGTTCGCGGGTCTCCTCCGAGGAAAGGGGAGGATGGTTCGAGCGAGTGAGCTTGCCGTGAATCCGCATCACGGGAGGGTTGCCCGCCTTGATGTGCAGGTCGCTCGCCTCTCGGGCGACCAGTTCTCTCAGGAGATTGTCGAGCTTGTCAGTGGCGGCCAAATTCGCTCCAGTTCAGCGTCGCAGCATCTGCTTGAGTTCGGAAAGGATGCCCGCGTATTGCATCGCGGTCTCGGCGGTGATCACGCCATCTTTCACGTGCTTCACCAAGCTTTGGTTCATGGTCTGCATGCCCCAGTAGTTGTCCGGCTCCCGCATCAGGTCGTAGAGGTCGGTGAAGTGTCCATCTTCGATCTTCTTGCTGACCGTCGGCGAGGCGACCAAGATCTCGCACGCGGCGACCCGACCCTCTCCATCGGCCCGGGGAACCAGCTTTTGGGCGATGATCGCGCGAAGGGAACCCGCCAAGCGAAGGCAAAGGTGGTTCTTTTCGTGCGGCGGAAACATGTTGATGATGCGGTCCAGGGTCTCGTAGGCGCTGGACGTGTGGACCGTGGAGAACACCAAGTGGCCCGTTTCACCGGCTTGAAGAGCCACGTTCATCGTCTTGATGTCGCGCATTTCACCGATGAGGATCACGTCGGGCGCTTCGCGGACGACGGCGCGGAGTGCAGGCTCGAAGTCGTCGGTGTCGATGCCGACCTCGCGTTGGCTGACGTACGCTTCCTTGTCCTGGTGGACGAATTCGAGGGGATCTTCGACCGTGACGATGTGCGCCTTGCGGCTGCGGTTGATGATGTCGATCATCGCCGCGAGCGTCGTGGTCTTACCGGAGCCCGTTGGACCGGTGACAAGAACAAGGCCCTGGCGGTGCTTGACGACCTCGGCGAGAGAGGGCGGCATGCCGAGCTCCTCCAAGCCTCGAATCGTCAGGGGGATGATGCGGCAGACGGCTGCGGTGACGCCTCGCTGCTTGTACACGTTGGTTCGGACGCGGCAGTGGTTTCCGACGTTGAAGCCCAGGTCCATTTCGTGGTGGGCCGCAAAGTGCTCCCGTTGGCGATCGGTCATCAACTCGCTCAGCATGCGGTGAGCGTTCACAGGGTCGATGACCGGCCAGTCGCCGGGCATGGGCTGAACTTGGCTGTCCTTCTTGATGAAGGGCCTCGAACCTCCCTTGACCATGACGTCGGAAGCCTTGAGCTCGTACCCAACGTCGATCAATTGCTGCATTGTAAGTGTGGAAGCGTCCGTCATGATCCCTCCGTAGCCTCGCGTAGCGCTACACTCGGCCGCCGCCGCATCAGCGTTTTGAACCTGAGCCGAGCACGGCGAAGTATACCAAAGCACCCACGGCAAGGGCGCCAACAACGACGATCGCCGCGAGGATGCCGACCGGCATGCCGCCACTGGTCGGAGCGGCTTCCTTGGGCGTTTCGCGGACCAACGAGTCCGGAATCTCGATCTTCTCCGGGTCCTGCGTCCTGAGCACCACCATGTACTCGATGAATGCGGGATTCGAATTCCAACGCCCTTCGACGGCGGCCGTGTCGTTCGCGAACGCCCGCAGCGTCTGGGGCGTCGGCGTCATCCCGACCACGTTCAGGGCAATGGCGTCCACCACGTGGGCTTCGGGCGCCCCGGCGAACGCCTGAGCGACGGGCTGAAGGCGAACCGAGCCCGTGGCGGCGTCCGTGATCCCGAACGCACCGAACTGTGCCCGAACAAACCGTAACGGGCGGTCGCCCCCAAGATCCTTGCTCTCGACCACCAGTCCCCGAATCTCCGAGGGCAGCCGAGTCCCCAAGGCCGCGATCTGCTGCCGAAGCAGTTCGGGCGGGTAATCCTCCTGGATGATCGTCACCTCGACCTGGTCGAAGGGAACGCCGGTTTTCGTCACGACAATCTGGACGTCCGAGCCGGTCAAAGTGAAGAGAGATTCACTTTGAACTTGTGCTGAACACAGGCTGGATGCAAGCGTTCCACCCAGCAGCAACAAATGGGGCGCGCGCAGTGAAAGCAACCGGCTGATGGCCCCTTTCGATCCACGCAATGGAACCGATGATAGGGCTCGTCCGTTGAAAAGGCGACGCACGCGGATTATAATAGCGCACCGCACCACTGCGTCGGCCACAGATATCAAGATGAGCGACCACCCCACTCACGTCGAAGCAGGTTCAGAAACCTGGCTGACTCCGGAAGGCTACCAGCGCATGAAGGAAGAACTTCACCACCTGACCATGGTGAAGCGGCCCGAGATCGCCGACCGTATCCGCGACAGCCAACAGCACGGCGAGTTCAGCGAAGACAACAGCGAACTCGACGAAGTCAAGTTCGAGCAGGCCATGGTGGAGAACCGCATCGGCGACCTCAAGATGCTGTTCTCGACGGCGCGCATCTTGGAGCCCGACAACATTCCCACCGACCGAGTGGGAATCGGGTCGTTCGTCAAGGTGCGCGACACGCAGTACGGCGAAGAGTTCGAAGTCCGCATCGTGTGCAGCGTCGAATCCGACCCAGACCGCGATTACATTTCCAACGAGTCGCCCATGGGCTCGTCGCTGCTGGGGTCCGCCGTGGGCCAGCACGTCACCGTCGAGGCGCCTCTGGGCCGACAAGTCTACGACGTTCTCGAAATCCGAAGGGCCTAGACACGCGAGGGAGACCGAGTTTGCGCTATAATGCGCACATCCCCCTACGGTCCCGCGCCCGTTGGGCGTGATCAGGTCCAGAATGGAAGAAGCGAAAGTCACTCGGCCATCGGGTTCGGTTCCCGTGCCGCGCATGCGGCGCGGATTCAAGACGTTCATCAACGAGGTCATCCGCGAAATGAAGCGGGTCACGTGGCCGTCTCGGCCCGAGACCAACCGCTTGACCGGCGTCGTGCTGGTCATCTGCGGCATCTTGGTGCTCGTGCTCTTCCTCATGGGGCTGCTGGTGGGCAGCGCCCTCGACCTTCTGTTGCAGAACACCCGCTAAGGAGCCCATGCCCAAATCCTGGTACGCCGTCCACACCATCGCGGGTCATGAGAACAAGGTCAAAGACGTTCTCACGCGTCGCGCGCAAGTTCAACACCTTTGGGAAGTCGACATCGACGACGTCCTCATCCCCACCGAGCAAGAGTCCGCCATGCGGGCGGGCAAGCGCACCGTGGTCAAGAAGAAGGTCTTCCCGGGCTACATCTTGGTGAAGATGGTCCTGACCGACGAAGCCTTCAAGCTCGTCAAGTCCACCAGCGGTGTGACCGGCTTCGTCCAGAGCGGCAACCGTCCCGTGCCTCTGGAGGACTACGAGGTCCAACGGATTCTCCGAAACCTCGAATCCAGCGAGATGACCCCCAAGGTCTCCTGGGAAAAGGGCGAGACGATCCGCGTCGTGGACGGTCCGTTCGTGGACTACAGCGGCAAAATCGAGGAAGTCAACGCCGAGCGCGAGCGCCTCAAGGTGCTCATCAACATCTTTGGCCGCGATACGCCAGTCGAGCTCGAGTTCAATCAGGTCGAGAAACTCTAGACGGACGCTCCTGGAGGGGCACACTCCGTTGTGCCCTTGAACGATGGACCCGACAGAGCGGGTCCCTCCAGATCGCAGTCGTGGAAGCTTGGCGGGAGCGTGTGGGAATCGAACCCACCAGACGCCCATAGACGTCCTGCACGGTTTTGAAGACCGGACGAGACACCAGTCCCGATCCGCCCCCGATCAGTCGGCGCCGGGCTCCATGCCCGGCAAGAGTTTGACGACCAACCCCGACTCCAGGTCGCATTCGAGCACGAACTCCTCGATGAACGGAATCAGCAGATCGCCCACCTTCAACAAGTCTTGAGCCGGGTACGCCAGCACGTTCTCGACAGTGCCCAACTCGGTCCCGTCCTCGGTCCGCACGGGCAAACCCACGAGGTCCTCGAGCAAGAACTCGTCCTCGTCGAGTTCGGGTCGTTCGCTGGCCAGCGCCTCGACACGCTGAAACTGGAGCGCCTTGGCGGCGTCCACGTCGGTCACGCCTTCCAGCAGGAGCAACGCCCGTTCCTGATGCCATCGGCAACCTACAATCTGGCGCTCGACGCCTCCGATCCGCACGCGTCGTCCTGGCTCGAAGCGCTCCTCGAACTCGGTGTTGGGTTCGACTTTCACCTCGCCCTTCAACCCGAACGCACCCGTGACAGTGCCGATGACCACGTACTCGCTCAACGATGCGCCTCGACAGGATGGCGGGAAGAGACGGACTCGGCCAGTTCGTCCAACAGCGGAATCGAATCCTCGAACGAAAGGCACGCATCGGTGACGCTTTGGCCGTACACCAGCTCTCGCCGCCCGATGTCTTGCCGCCCGCCGACCAGGTTGCTCTCGATCATCACGCCCAGGATGTAAGGCGAACCCTCGCGAATCTGGCGGGCCACGCTTGAGGCGACCTCGGCCTGGCGCGCGGGGTCCTTGCCCGAGTTGCCGTGGCTGCAATCCACCATCACGTGCTCGTTCAGTCCCGCGCGGGAAAGTGCGTTGGCCGTGGCCCGGACGCTCATCGGGTCGAAGTTGGGCCCGGTCTTGGAGCCGCCCCGCAAGATGACGTGGCAATCGGGGTTGCCCGTAGACTTGAAGTGCGCCGCCACCCCGTGCTTGGTGTTCGAAGAGAACCAGTGCGGCGAACTCGCGGCGAGGATGGCGTCGATGGCCGATTGGACGTGCCCATCCGTGTTGTTCTTGAACCCGATCGGCATGGAGAGACCCGAGGCCAGTTCGCGGTGCGGTTGACTCTCCACCGTCCGCGCCCCGATCGCGCCCCACGACACGAAGTCGGCGATGAACTGGGGCACCGTCATATCAAGGAATTCGGTTCCAACGGGCAACCCGAGGGCGGCCAAGTCGCGGAGCAGGTGCCGCGCGGCGCGCAAGCCCTTGTTGATCTGGTGCGATTCGTCGAGGTCGGGGTCGTTGATGAAGCCTTTCCAGCCCACCGTGGTCCGCGGCTTCTCGAAGTAGCTTCGCATGACCAGCACCAGTTGGTCCTGATAGTCCTTGGCCGTTTCGACCAAACGCCCGGCATAGTCGAGGGCAGCCGATGGGTCGTGAATCGAGCACGGGCCGATGACCACCAGAAGCCGCCGGTCCGTGCCAGCCACAATGTCTCGAACCGTTCGTCGGCCTTCGTAGACGAGTTCCGCAGTCGTCTCGGTGTGAGGAATCTCCTCGATCAGGATGGCCGCCGGCATCAGCGGGCGGGCATTCTCGATGCGGATATCGTCAATCTGGCTACGGTCGAACATCTGGGCGTGTCTTCTATTGTGACCAATCGCGCCGGAACGCTCCGGCCCTGCTTTCAAGGACGCCAATCGTGCGGGGAAGTCACGCGGGCCGAGGCAAGGGAAGTGGCCCGCCGTCCTTCGAGGTCTTGAGCACAAACAACGATTGGATGCGGGCGACTCCAGGCGCCCGGCTGAGCGTCGATCGGACGAGCGCTTCGTAGGCGGCGATGTCCTGGGCCACGACCTTCAGCAGATAATCGAAATCGCCGCTCACGTTGTGGCACTCAAGCACCTCGGGAACCTGCCGCACGAAATCCCGAAACGACTCGATGGGCTCGGCCTCGTGCAGCGAGAGCGTGATCTGGACGAACACGGTGACGCCCAAGCCGACGGCCTCCAGGTCCACGATGGCGCGGTATCCACGCACCACCTCCTGCCGCTCCAGCCGCTTCAGTCGTTGCGCCACGGCCGGTGGCGAGAGGTGCACCTCTCGGCCGAGTTCGGCATGCGACCGCCTAGCGTCCTGCTGCAGCAGTTCGAGCAAGGCCAGGTCGGTCGAGTCCAGTGCGTCGCGGGTCACGCACGAAGTGTATCCGCCCACTGCCATGCCCTTGCACAAGTAGACGTTCGTCTTGCATACTAGCGATATGCAACCGCGGGCCACGCTGAGGAGCATAGCCTCTGGAGACAGAACACTCAAGGTGTATCAGCTTGGAGCCTACCGGGGCGAGGAGGCCGTGCGGTACGCGCCCGAGGACGTGGCCGCCGAAGACCCGCCGCTCGTCGAACCCGGCGAGATGCGTGCGATCCCCGTTCAGGGGGCGGGCGGCACGGGCTTCACGCACTTCATGGATGGTGCGCAGAAGTCGGTGGCCGTCGCCGACCAACTCGGTTTCCCGATCTACTTGGCGCACACGTCGGCGGCCATCGTCGAGCGGGTAGGGCGGGGTATGGTCGCGCCGGGCCCCGATTGGCGGATGGAGAAACTCGCCCTCTATATGCCGGGCTTTGTCGAAGGGAGGGCGGCGATCGCGCAAGCCTTCGACGTCGTGGCCATCACCTGCGACCCTGAAGCCCCGATCGAGAAGGTGCGGAACGATGTGGTCAAGCGGATCTCCGAAGACCGCAACGACCAAGAGAAAGAACTGCTCCAGCGATTCGACCACGGAGTCTTGCTGACCGATGGCAACCTGACCAACGCAAAGCGGCAGGATGGCTCGTACAAGTTCGTCGTCGGCGTCGTCAAGTCGCACGCGACGCAACACTTCCGCTCGCGCGAGCGAGCCCTTAAGGTGCTTGGCTTGAGGGCCGGCGAACGGACCCCGGCGTTCAAACCGAAGGTAAGCAAGAACCAAGCCGACGTCTACAGCTTCTACCTGCGGTTGCAGGCGAGGCCCGACAAGTCGTCGCTTTACGGGCTGGTTCGCGTCGAACTGCCACCAGAAACCGAATACCTCAACCGTGCCGACGAGATCGCTGGCTGGCTGCTTCACGAGCGCATGCCGACCAGTCTGCCCGATCCGCGACACGACAAACTGCTTTATCCGATCCACTGGATCGAGGAATACCTGCGTGCGCTCCAGCCCACCGATGGGCGCATCGCGCAACTCTTGGGATGATCATGCAAGCCAACACCAGCCAGGAAATCGGCCGAGTCATCGGCACCGAACGCAAGCCCAGCACGGCCTACACGTTCCAGTTTTGGGCCCGCCCTCGCGAGCGCATCGGCATCGGCTCGATCGTGCGCGTCGAAGCTGTGGTGGACGATGCCCAGGTCACGGTGTACGGCATCGTGGTCGAGGCGTTCGCGTTCAACGATCTGGAAAGCCCGTTGCACGAGTTCCTTTCGATGGGGGGCGATGCCACGATCACTCCGCCGACCATGCGCGAGGACATCCGCATGTTCCAGGCCGCCGTCCTGCGCCGCGAGCCAGAGGAACCGGTCGGTGCGGTGCCCATCGGTCGCGTCTACCTCGCCTCCGAAGACGACGTTCAAAAGGCCCTTCGCACCAACGAGTTTCGGCAACAGTTCGGCATCGCCTGCGGCTGCTATGGCGGCAAGGACAACCCCGTACCCGTCCACCTCCATCGCGACTTCCTGCTCGGTTCCGAAGCGGGGCACCTGAACATCACAGGCACCTCCGGGCTTGCCGCCAAAACCAGCTACATCCTGTTCCTGCTCAAGTCCATATTCACGCACAGCAAAACCACCCCCGGAGCGCCGACCGTGGCGACGCTCTTGTTCAACACCAAGGGCGGCGACTTGCTTTATCTGGACAAGGAACCCGAGCACGTCATCTCGCCGGACCAAGTGGAGATCTACCATCGGTGCGGCATTGAGCCGACTCCGTTTGAAAACGTGGAATACTACGCGCCTTACAAGCACGTCGCGAACGGGGAACTGAACACGGTGCGCTTTGGGGCGGAGGTGGAAGAAGGGAACCCGACCCGCCCGTTCGCCTTTGGGTTGCAGGACATCATGGACAACTTCGAAGTCCTGGTGGGCCGCGAGGATCTGGACGCCAAAGCGGCGGGTTTCCTCGGCTACCTCAAAGACAAGTACGTGCTAGCGCAAGGAAAGCTTCCCGGGTCCGGCGGCGAGCGCCAAGCCAAGACCCTGGGCGAATTGACCGACATCATCAAAGCGGAGTTGCGTCAGGCCGACAATGGCGAAGGGAAGGGCGTGCAGCACCCGTTGACCATGCGCAAAGTGCTCAACCGATTGACGAACCTCCAACACCGCTACTCGGGACTCATCTCGCACGATGGTAAGACGCTCGGGCCGCTGAGCAAGCGGTTCGAGCCGGGCTCCGTGGTGGTGGTGGACGTGTCGCAACTGCACTCGGACGCCAAGGACCTGGTGTTCTCGGCGTTCATCAGCCAGATTCAAGACCTGATGGAAGATCGCAAACTGGGCGTGGATCGGCTCATCGTGGTCGTGGACGAGCTCAACAAATACGCGCCCTCTGGGGGAGGCGAGACTTACGTGCTCTCGGCGCTCAAAGACATTTCGGCGCGGGGAAGGTACATGGGCCTGACGCTGTTTGGGGCGCAGCAGTTCCGCAGCCGCGTGGACAAAGAGGTCGTGGGCAACAGCGCCTCGCACGCCTTTGGGCACATCGAGGCCGAGGAACTCGCCCAGCCCGGTTACAGCTACTTCACGCCTGCGGTGAAGGAAAAACTCGCGACCCTTCCCACCGGCGAGGTGCTGATCAAACACCCGCACTTCGCGCAGCCCATCTTCGTGCGATTTCCCATCCCGCCATGCCTAAGGGGCTCGGACGGCTTGCGGAAGTACCCCAGAGCCGCCGACCGCTCGCTCAGGGAGTTGGTGGCCGAACGCGCGCGGCAGATGCGTGGCAACCCGAACGAGATCGCGGACTTGCTCTCGAAGATGGCCGAGGACAACGACATGGCCAACCTGCTGCGCGAACTGCACCGTGCGCCCGTTGATGCCGATGCGGTCGCGATCATCCGGCAATACGGAAAGGTCTCGGTCGCGCCGCGAAAGGAGCCCCGGGCCGTGCTCGACGACGACGTGGACCCATTCGCCTGAAACGCCCAAGCTCTCGGCTCGCAAAGCCTACGGCCTCCTGATCAAAACGACGGGAATGTTATTGGTTTCGGCGCTTGTGCTCGCGGATGAACGCCGGGATGTCAAGGTCGCTTTCGTCGAACGACTCCGCTTCCGGCTGAGCCGGCGGAGTAGCGGCGGGTGGCGTCGCCGGTTTGGCCTCTTCGCGGGCCGTCTGCGGGTTCTGGATGCGGTCCCAAACCGTGCGGCGCGCCGATTCGGCTTGCGTTCGCGGGGCGGGCTGTTGCTGAACGGGTTGTTCGACTTGGCGGGGTTGGGGGCGAGAGAACGCCTCGCGCGGCTGTGCCTCCGACGGTTGGTCGGTGAAGCCGGTGGCCAGAACGGTGATGCGCACCGAGCCGTCCATTTCGGAGTCCACCACGGTGCCGAAGAAGATGTTCGCGTCCTCTTCGTCGCACAGGCCCTGGATGTACTCCATCGCCTCGGTGGCTTCGCTCAGGGTCAAGTCTTGGGAACTGGTGATGTTGACCAGCAGGCCCTTGGCGCCATGGATCGTCTGCTCGAGCAGCGGGCTGTTGGTGGCGCTTTGCGCGGCCTGAAGCGCGCGCTGCTCGCCAACGCCGTAGCCGATGCCCATCAGGGCGGGACCCGCGTCCTGCATGATCGAGCGCACGTCGGCGAAGTCCACGTTGATCAGACCCGGGACGGTGATGATGTCGCTGATGCCCTGCACGCCTTGGCGCAGCACGTCGTCCGCCACACGGAACGAATCGGCCAGCGTGGTGCGGCGCTCGACGACGCTCAGCAGTCGGTCGTTCGGGATGGTGATGATGGTGTCCACCTTGCCGATGAGCGACGAGACGCCCTCGGAAGCGAGGCGTCGGCGACGACCTCCCTCGAACGTGAACGGCCGCGTGACCACGGCCACGGTGAGCGCACCCATCTCGCGGGCGATCTCGGCCACGATGGCCGCGCCTCCGGTGCCCGTGCCACCGCCCATGCCGGCGGTGATGAACACCATGTCGGAGCCTTCGAGTGCCTTGCGGATGTCGTTGCGGCTCTCTTCGGCGCTGGCGCGCCCAATCTCGGGGTTGCCGCCCGTGCCCAAGCCTCGCGTGAGGTTGATGCCGATCTGGACCTTCTTGCCCGCACGGCTTTGGTCCAGGGCCTGGATGTCGGTGTTCATCGCGATGAACTCCACGCCCCGAATGCCCGAATCCACCATGCGATTGACCGCATTGGACCCGCCACCGCCGACTCCGACAACTTTGATGATCGCGTTATTGCTCACGTCGTTTCCTGATTCCAAGATGCACCACTATACCGAGGAGTTAGTTGCGGCCCCCGATGACCGACAGCAACGACCGAACCCGTTGCTTCCATCCGCCCGAATCGCCCGTCGCCGGCACGAGGTCGCTCGCGCTGGCCGCAAAAACGAACCGCGCCAGACCCAAACTCGCCGCCATGCCCGGCTTGCTCACCACCGGTCCGTACGCGCCCCCGATCTGCGGCGTCCTGACCGATAACGGTACCCCGTCGAAGGCCTCGGCGAACACGTTGCCCGAACCTTTGAGCAGACTCCCGCCTCCCGTAACCACCACGGCACGCACTTCGTGGGCGACTCCGGTGCCCACCACGGCGTCGGCGGCGAGTCGGGCCAACTCGCGCGCGCGGCACTCGATGATCTCGCACAGCACCCGCCGCTTCATGTCGCGGGGCCGATCGTGGTCCTCTTGCAGCACCTGCACCGATTCGTTGTCGCCGGCATCGTCGGCAAGAGCCGCGCCGTGGTGCGTCTTCAGGCGCTCGGCCTCATCCGTCGAGGTCTTCAGAAGAGCGGCGATGTCGTTGGTCACCGATTGCGCGCCGATCGGCACCGAAGCCAGCGCCGCCAATCCGCCCGAAGTGAAGATGCCGATCGTCATCGAACCCGCTCCGAGGTCAATGACAGCGACGCCCGCTTCGCGGTCGGCATCGGTGGTGACTCCCAGACCTGCCGCGATGTGGACCGGAACGATCTGGTCGAGGCGGCGTCCAGCCAACTCGGTCGCCCGTTCGGCATCGGCAAGGTCGCTGCTGCGGCTGGTGACGATGCTCGTCAATACCTCCAGCTTCGCCCCTGAGGTTCCCACGGGCTCGCGCACCCCGCGCTTGCCATCCACGCGGAACTCCCGAGGCAGGGCATGGATCTGCTCCCGACCCGGCGACACGGGGACTTGGCGGCTGTGGTTGAGTACCTGAAGGATGTCCTCGGGTGTGATCGCCCGACCGGCGGGGAATACGGGGACGAATCCCTGTGCGGTGGTGCAGTCGAAGTGCAACCCGCCCAGACCCAGGGCCAGCGTCCCGACTTCGCGGCCGCACAACTGTTGCAGCTTCCGGCAGGCTTCGTCGATGGTCACCGCGGCAAGGTCCACATCCACGATCTGCCCGCGTCGAACGCCCTTGGAGGGCACGGTGGCTGCCGCCGAGATGTGCGGGTGCCCGACAACGTCGGCCTCCACCGCAAGGATGGCGGCCTTCGAGGTGCCAAGGTCGAGAACGAAAGTCTGCTCGTTCATGGTTTGGGTCCAGGTGCGGCGTCTTGGTTCAGCATTTCTCGGCGGGCGCGCGCATCGCGCAATCGTGTGATTCCGTACCGCCGTATTACGCTGAGGTTGGTGAAAATCCTGCCGCCAAGCACGAGTGCGGAAGCAAGAAACAGGTTGAGCCCGATCTGGTCCCCAAGATAGCCCAATCCAAACGCGATCAGGGTGTTGGAAACAAAGCCCGTCACCAGAATCTCGCTGTCGAACTTGCTCTCCAAGGCGCTGCGAACGCCGCCCAGCACCGAGTCCAAGCCGGCGACGCACGCCAAAGCGAGGTACGTTCCCGCGATGCCAGGCAATGGCTGGTTGAACAGAAGGCCCAGGGCGATCCCGACAAGCAGAGCGATCAGAGGGATGAAGATCACGGGCTCAGCCTTTCGGCGGCACCGCCTTCATGAATTTCGGCTTGGTCGAGCCCGCGAACCCGGGCATGCGCATGTTCTCGACGCGTTCCAGCTTGACCATGGCGGGCTCCACCTGGCGGATTTCGGCGAGGACGCCCAAGGGTAGGTCGAGGGCACCTTCCAGAGTCTTCGGGTCGCCGATCGCGCGGATCACGACCGGGCTGGCGATCTGGACGCGATCCACCAAAATCACACTGCCCACGCAACGGAAGTTCGTGTGAGGGCCGACGCGCAGGTCGTTCACGCTGATGGATTCGGCACCGGCGTTCCAAAGCTCGTTGACCACCTTGAGCACGTCGATGTCGTGGATGACGGCATAGTCGCCCAGGCCCTCGGGCGCATTCTTCGCATCCCGAAGCGTGATCATCAGGCCTGGACCCTCGACCTCCGTCAAGCCGGCAAAGGTCTTGACCTCTTGCAGGCTCTCGTTGAGCAACTGAGAGGATTTTGTCTGGTCGGCAACGGCGTTCTGAAGCTTGGTGTTCTCCTCGCGAAGCTCACCGAAGCTCTCGCGCAGCGACTTGAGTTCCTGCTGAACCTTGAAGTATTCGCCCTGAAAGTCGAGCGATGCGGCGTTCAGTCGGTCACGCACGTCGGTGGGCAACTCGCTGAAACGCGACTGGCGGGTTTGGGCCGTGATCCAGGCCATGGTCAGCATCACGCCGAGCACCAACGCCATGGCACTGGTGGGCCAGATCCACTGATAACCGGACGAACGGGTGGCAAAAGGGTTCACGGGGTTCCTCCCTGACCCGTTCCCACCACGGCACCCGCCGGGTTGGACACGTTCAGGGTCTTGCCCGGCGCGAGCAAATCGGGTTGGTCGCCAAGGATCGTCTCCAACGCAGCCAACTTGGCGTCGAGCGACTGGTGCGAACCTAACTTGACCTGTCCGCCGGACAGTCTATTTAACCATAATACGCCCGTCTGCTGAACCAGAACCTCAAAAGGTCCGTACTTCTCGATGCGCGAGAGGCCGGTGCACAGGTCGGCCACCGCCCGGGCGTTCCAGGTGGTCCAAAGCGAACCGTTCGTCCCCACCATTCCGCCCTCGAATCGCACGACCGGCAAACCGTCCAGCGGCTGTTTGGTTGGAAACGGAATACCCGCCGCGTCCAGGGCGATCCCCTTGGTCTCGGCCACCCGAGCAATCGGCTGTCGGTAGCTCAATCGAACCAGGCCTCGCCCAAACAGGTTGCGTTCCACAGTGGCGGATTCCACATCGGGCAGTTCCAGCAGCTTGGCTTCGGCTGCTCGCCCCGAGTCGTCGGTCCACCGCTTTCCTTTGATCGGCGCGAGACTCTGGGCCACCCGTTGCTGATCGAAGGGTTCCGCACCCAACACGACGACCTTGTGCGCTGCGGTGACCGGGCTCAGGGCCACACCAACGAGCGTGTTCGCGATGGCGAGCATCCACCAGAACTGCGGCGCGGGGCGAAACACCCTCCGCTTGCGATTAGGCGCGGGCTTGGACTTTGCCTTGGGCATGGCGGGTCCGGGCCTCCTCAACGATCCAACTCACCAACTCGTCGAAGCCGATGCCGGCGGCACGCGCCGAGTTCGGCAAGAGGGAAGTCGAAGTCATGCCGGGCAGGTTGTTGACCTCCAGCACGACGATGCGGTCATCGGAGACGATCATGTCGGTTCGCGTCGCCCCCCGGCAGCCAAGGGCTCGATGCGCGCGCAACGCGTACGACTGCGCAAGCGCCGTTTGCTCGGGAGTCAACCGGGCGGGCACGATCTCCAGCGTCGCCTCGGGTTGATACTTGCTGGCGAAGTCGTAACGGCCCGAAGCGGGAACGATCTCCACCACGGGCAGCACTCGGTCGCCCAGCACGGGGACCGAAACCTCGGTGCCGACGACCCACTCTTCAAGCAGGACCGACTCGTCGTACCGGAACGCGTGCTCCAACGCTCGCGGCACGTCGCTCCATTCGGAGACGAACGAGAGTCCGATGGTCGAGCCTTGGGCGTTGGGCTTGACGATGGCCCGCCCGAACGGTTCAGGGAGAGGGTCGCCGCGACGAAGGTGGACGCCCATGGGAACGGGCAGACCGTGCTCGGCGAGGACTCTTTTGGTCTGAGCCTTGTCCATCGCGATGGCGCTGGCGAGCACGCCCGAACCCGTGTAGGGAATCCCGAGCACCTCGAAAAACCCCTGAAGGCAGCCATCTTCCGCTTGTGAACCGTGGCAGGCCAAGAAGGCTACATCTGGGCGCCGTGTCCCGACCAGATCGCTCAGTTCGCCCCCGGAATGGATCACCTGCGAAACGTCCATCATCCGGGTGCGATAGCCTCGACGGACCAATGCGGCATGCACCTCGCGTCCCGAATGAAGCGAAACCTCCCGCTCCGCCGAGACGCCGCCGTAGATCACCACCACCTCTGGCGCCCGTTTCAGCCTCGCGAACTCGTCGCCAAAGACCGAACGCGCATCCGCCATGCCCGGATGGCCAAGAAACAGCACTTGGTCGCCGCCTCGAACCTCGGCGGCCACGGTGCGCGGGAGCAACGCGGGGCAGGGCACATGGCGGACGTCGCCGGCCAACCTCTCGACCAGGAGGGCGACGCCGACGCCCGGCAACGGGCCCGCATCGTCTTGCGCGAGATCGGCGATCACCGTCAGGTCCGCCATCTCGGCAAGCGTTTGCCAATCCTGCAGGCGCTCGATGAACCCCGCGTGTCCGAAGGGTTGGATCGCAAGGATGCGACGCCCTTCAGGCGCCTCCAACTCGGTGACCCAACGCGCGATTTCGACGGGGTCCTGCAACGGGCAATCCATCGCCTGAACCTCGCATGCGGCGGGTTGGGCCGTTTCAGAAGTCATCCTGGTGATTGTTGCATGAACGGTTCCAGCAACTCTAACGGTTACCATGGCAGGTTCGCTGTCGCAATCCGACCGGGTTGTGTCCGATCCATGATTCTTGCGGGCACTGTCGGTCCCCACTTTGTGCGACAAAGGCGATATGGCGCGTGTCACCCGAAGCCCAAGATCGCATCACACGAGAGGAAGCACCCTGTTGCAGAGCCTGGTGTTCTCGGTGGTGAGCGGCACCCTGCTGGCGGGTGCGGGGTCGCTCGTGGTTTCGCACCGGATCCGAGCCGAAGCAGAACGGGGATTCTCGAAGGCCGTCTATGTGGCGGAGTCTGGACTTCAAGCCGAAATCGAATCCATCAACGACGGACCGCCGACAGCCGAGTCCGCCCATCAGGCGTTTCTGGGCCAATCGCTTGACGTCAGCAGCGAAGACGAGCGGTACGTGGTCTCGGTCAAGGACGCTGAAGAGGTGGACAAGGCATGGGCGCCACCGAACGACGTGCTCGTCGAGAGCCTCGGGGTGGCCCACGGCGTCAGCCGGATGATTCAGGCTCGGGTCAAGGGGCGCAGCGTGTTCGCCGATTACGCGCTGTTTGGGATCGACTCGCTGACCTTCAACGGGTCCGGCTCCGGGACGAACGGCGACATCGGGACGAACGGGACCATTTCCGCGTCGGCGACCGGATCTTCCGTCACCACGGGCAAGATCGTGTTCCACGGTTCGAACCCATCTCTCAACGGGGCCAACGTCTATCGCGAACCCGATCCCTACTGGTGGCCCTCGGTCGAGACCATTGCCGCGAGCCAGTTCGCCTCCGGGTTGAACACGCTGAAACAGTCCAACAGCAACGCCAACATCCTGCGGTTCAACGACAACCGCTACCTTGATCCGAACTTCGAGCTCGCGTGGGCCGAGAACGCGGGCCTCACGTGGAGCGACGTCGCCTTGACCAATCAACACTTCAGCGAACCTGTCACGAACGAAAACGGACGGGACAAGCCCAAGAATCAAGGCGGAAAGCGGTACTCCTCGACGACCGATGGCGTGTTCGAGAAGAACGTTCTCATCTTCCCTCCGGGGGATTACTACTTCGAATCGCTGGACGTGACCTCGGGCCAGACGGCGATTCTTGTGGACAACCGATTGGGCAGCGTCCGCATCTGGGTGGGTGGAACTGGAACCGGGAGCGACCGCTTGCAGACGACCATCATTTTCACGAACAACAATCGGATGGACCGGTTCCGGTTGTACTACGCCAAGCGGGCCGAACTCAGAATCGCGGGGAACACCGACTTTCCCGGACTTGAGGTGCCGGGGTTGATCTACGCGGTGAACCAGACTGGCGACGCCACGGTGGACATTTCGGGCAACTCGTACATCACGGGCTCGATCATCGCGAACACGTTGAGGATCTCGGGCAACTCGTACGTGGACTTTCCGGCCGGTGGCCCGGCCGCTCTGGGCGATCCGGTTCGGCGGTACGACAAGATCGTGTGGTGGCGAGAAGTCACTCCGGGCGTGAAGTAAGGGCGCAAGTCGGGTCCGTCCGGTCCAAATGGACCCGTTCGAGCGTCCTATGAATAAGTACACTCGCCCGACACCCCTTGGAACTGCTTTTTCAGCGAACACCCGGCACGTCCTGGGTCAGAGATGTCGTTGACATCCTGATCGTGGCCTTCCTTGTGTTTCGGCTGCTGAAGCTGATTCGAGGCACGCGGGCGTGGCGCATTCTGGGAGGCGTGGTCGCCTTCGTGGTCGTGTGGGCGGGCGCCGAGTTCTTTGGCTTGCAGACCTTGGCGTGGCTGATGAAGCAACTGGTGCCGGTCGCACCCTTCGCCATCGCGTTGCTGCTGCTCCCCGAGTTGCGGGCCATGCTCGAAGGGTTTGGCAGGATCGGCTTGATCCCACAACTCCTGGTTCGACCGTCGGGTGCGATCGGGGACTCGACCATTGAGAGCATCGTCTCGGTCAGTATGGACCTGGCCTCGAAGCACGTCGGCGCGTTGCTCGTGATCGAACGCGGCGCATCGCTTCACGAGATCGTGGCCAGTGGCGTTCCCCTGGGCGCACCCGTGACCAAGGAACTCCTGGGTTCGATCTTCTACGGGTCGAACCCGCTGCACGATGGCGCTGCGGTCATTCGGGGCGACCTGCTGGTCGCTGCCGCGTGCCGGCTCCCGCTCAGCGACAATCCGCGCATCGACCCACGGTTGCACTTGCGTCACCGCGCCGGCATCGGCGTGACCGAGGCGATGGACTGCGTATCCGTCATCGTCAGCGAAGAGCGTGGGATCGTGACGGTCGCCTCCAACGGTGAGTACCACCGCGCCAACACTGCGGCAGAAATGCGGCGGCTGCTCGACGAGCGCCTCCGTAACCAGCCCAAAGACGAAGAACGCGAGCCTCGATGGAAGCGCAAGGACAAGGCAAACGGTCAAGGAGGCGAGGCGGCATGACCACGACCTACCTGAAGAACAACCTGGCGCTCATGGCGATTTCCATGATGCTGAGCGTCCTGCTCTGGTTCACGGTGCGCTACATCAACGCGGAGCCGGAGTTCGTCAAGCAGGAGACGGTCGATGTGGCCCTCTTCTATCGAGAGCCCGCTGGCACACTGGTCCGAACGGCTGGGCCGAACTCGGTGCGAGTGATCATCGAGGGCACGGACGAGCAACTCAAGGCTCTCGACCGGAACCGGATCACGGCTACGGTGGACCTCAATGAAGGCGAACCCGGACAGCGAAACTACCCTGTCACGCTGAACGCCCCGGCCGCCGCGAGAAAGATCGAGCTGGTGAACAACTACGTCCAAGTCACCTTGGAGCCTGTGGTTCAGGTCTCCAAGAACGTGGAAATCGCGACGCGCGGGCGACTCAACCTGCAGAAGGGCATGTTCCTGACTTCGTACACCACGCAACCCGAAACCGCCCAACTCTCTGCCCCCACACGTTTCCTGTCGCGTGTGACCCGCGTTCAAGCCGTGTTCAACCTCAACGAAGTCGAGGAAGGCAAAGTGATCCGCGCCGACCTCGAGGCCCTGGATGCGGATGGGAAGGCCGTTCCATTCGTCCGGATCGACCCGACCGAGGTCGTCATCGCGCCGACGATCATGCCGGACATCCCCGAGAAGCAACTGCTGGTCGTGCCCGAGTTCCGCGGTGCGCCTGCGTTTGGGTTCGAGGTGACGGACTACGAAGTCACCCCGAATCAGGCGACCGTGCGCGGCGAGTTTGCCGATCTCGCCTCGGCGTACACGATCCGGACAGAGCCGATCGACCTGACGGGTTTGGGCGCGAACAAATCGCAACAGGTGAAGCTGGTCGTGCCCAGAGGCCTGGAACTCAAGGGAAGCGACCGCGTGAGAGTCATGGTGCGTCTGCGCCGGACTGCGGCGCCTGAACCCGCAAACGATGGGAGGGCTGTTGGGTCTGGCGGTTCGGAGAGTCCATAAGAGCGAAGAAGACGCTTACTTGGCCCTGCTCTGTCTGGCCTTTGGCCTGAACGCTGGTCAATCGGCGCTTGCGTTCTATTCGGACCCGCTCTTCTCTCAGCGTGAACGGTGGGCCCTCTTTGAGCATGGCGAGATCATCGGGACCGTGTCTACCCTCGGGTTGACCTTCGGGAATGGGGTGGTGACCGGCATCAGCAACGTCGCGATCCGCCCGGATTTGTGCGGCCTGGGCCATGCGCAGTACATGCTGCAAGCGGTCCTCGAAGCCGTCGGCCCCGCGTGCCTGTTCGCCAACCGCCCCGAACTCTATCGTCGCCTCGGTTTCAAGGTGGTCGACGAGGTGGTTCGGGGAAGGCTGCCCACGCAAGATCGTGGAGGCGCGCTCGCAAGGACGGATGGCACGGTGGTCCGCAGGGTCTACGAGCGTTGGGCGGCCGCGGACCCATGCCGCCTGATGCGAGACGATCTGCGTTGGAAGTACTGGACGTGGGCAAAGGGCGTGCCCTATGGGGCGGGCACCGGCTACCTGAAGCTCGACTCGGGGGCGATCCGGGAGATGGTCGTCGAACCGGACTGCTGGCCACTCGACTTGAACGGCCGGGTGGAGTGGACCGGGTTGCGATCCATGACTCGCGATCTGGGCATCCCGCTCCAGGCAGGCGAAACCGAACTGCTGTTCATGACGTTCGGAATCGACTGGGTCCCGCAGATGTTCCTGACCGATCAGTTCTGAAATCGCGGCGTCGCGCCCATGATCGGAAGTCGGTCGCGCAATCCCTCCAGTCGTGCGTTGCGTCCGCCGATAACCCTGATGAGCCCTCTTGCGCCGAGCAGAGAATCCGAGCAGAGCATGAAGATCCTTGACTCCTTTTTCGGTCCGCACAGCCAGAACCTGGCCAAGGCGTTGGATCGAACCACCGTGCGTCACGGGCTGCTCACCAACAACCTGGCGAACATCAACACGCCTGGGTACAAGCGCCGCGACGTGGAGTTCGGCATCGCCTTGGAGCAGGAGATGAACTCCGGACTGCGCGGGACGACTCCCGATGGCGAAGTCAAAGTGACTCAAGGGAGCATGCGGCTCGACGGCAACAGCGCCGTGCTCGAGCAAGAGATGATGGGCATCGCGGAGACGGAACTGCGCTACCAAGCGCTGACCGAATTGACCTCCCGGTACTTCCGGGGCCTGCGCGACGCCATCAAGGAAGGACGAGGATGACACTCAACAAAGCGATGCGGGCGAGTTCGACCGGTTTGGCCGCCGAGCGCTTCCGCATGGACGTGATTTCCAGCAACATCGCCAACGCCAACTCGATGCGGATCAACGGGGTGGACCCCTATCGCGCCCGCAAGGTCGTGTTGGAAGGCAACCAAGATGGCGTAAGGATCTCGAAGGTCGAGGAGGACACCGCACCCTTCCGACGCGAGATGGACCCCGGCAACCCCTTCGCCGACGACGAGGGCTTCGTGACGTACAGCAACGTCGAACCCATCGTCGAGATGGTGAACATGATGGGCGCGAGCCGAGCCTACGAGGCCAACATCGTCGCTTTCAACTCCGCGCGAGGCATGGTCCAAAGCGCACTGAGCATCGGACGCGTGTAAGACCATGAAACTCGATGTCGTTTCGCTTCCGAATGTGTCTGGTATCTCGAAGCCCGAGATCGCCAAACCACGCCTCGATGAACAGAACCAAGACTTCTCCAACATGTTGATGGACGTCCTGAAGGAGGTCTCCACGATGCAAGGCGATGCCAAGCAGATGGGAGAGGACTTCATGACGGGTCGACGCCCGGTGGAATATCACGACTTGATGATCACCATGGAGAGAGCCTCTGTTGCGATGCAGCTGACGATGCAAATCCGGAACAAGGTTCTGGACGCGTACTCGGAAATCAGCCGAATGCAGGTCTAAATCCGTGAATCCTCGAGTCATAGCCGCTCCACCTTCGGATCATCGCTATGACGCCCTTTGTTGAACGTCTGAAAACCTGGTGGCGCGACGCCGACAAGACACAGAAAACCGTGTCGATCGTCGGGTCGGCCTTCCTCCTGCTGCTCTTGGGAGGCGTGTTCTTCTTCTCGTCGCGCCCGCAGTTGGCGATCCTGTTCGCCGATCTGGCCCCCGGCCAGCTTGCCGCCGTTCAGGGCGAGCTCGACAAGCAAGGCGTCAAGTACGAAGTGGACGCCAGCAGGACCGTCTACGTTCCCCGATCCGATGTCACCAAGCTTCAGGCCAAACTCACCGCGGCCGGCGTAGCCCCCGACATCCAGAAGTTCGGCTACCGCGACCTGTCCGATATCGGCATGATGAACTCGCCGGCGGTCGAGGGCACCAAGATCAACGCCATTCACGAAGGCGTCTTGGCCGACATGATCTCCACATTGGATTCCGTGGACGAAGCCATCGTCCGCATCTCGCCCATGGACGATTCGCCGTTCGCCGTCGAGCGCCGACCCGCCACGGCCAGCATCCTCATCCGCGAGAGCCGAGGGAACGGAGCGACGGGAGACCTGGGCGGCGTGGTCGCCGGCATGGTCGCCAACTCCGTCCAAGGTCTTTCCAAGGAGAACATCACGGTTTCGACCACCGAGGGACGCCTCCTCTACGACGGCCAGTCGTCGAGCGGCTCGAACGGCATGGTCACCGAGAAGATCGCCGCTCAACGCGAAGAGGCCGACCGCAAGCGCCGCGAACTCCAAGCCCAACTCGATACCGCCTTCGGTCGCGGCGCGACCGTGGTGCAAGTCATGGTCGAGATGGACTTCGACAAGTCCAGCACGACCGAGGAGAAGCGCACGCCTTCGGAAACGCCGGTTTCGATGCGCAGCATCTCCGAAGATCTGACCGGCGAACGCCCGAATTCAACCGGCGTGACCGGCATGGAAAGCAACACGCCCGGCGCGCCGGCCACGAGCTCGAACGGGTCGGATTACCGCAGCAAGCAGGAAAGCCGCGAATACCTGCACGACTACACGCGGACCGTTCGAGAAGCCGTGCCCGGAACGATTGTCGCGATGGGCGTGAGCGTCCTCGCCGACTCGAGCCGGATCGCCGATCCCGCCGCGCAAACGACGCTTCAAAACACCGTCCAGAGCTTCTTGGGACCCCTGAACGATCCCGAGAAGTTCACGGCCAACGTCAACTTCGTCGCCTTCGATCAGACCGCCAACGCCGAAGCGGCCAAGGTCACGGAAGAGCGAGCCGCCCGCGACCAGATGCAGCAGCTGTTCTCGCTGTTGCCGATCGCTGCCCTGCTGCTCGTCGCGGTGATGGTGGTGCGCTCGGTCAAGCGGGTTGCCGTCACGCCGGTTGCGGGCGACTTCCCGCCAACGGCAGGCGAAGCCCTCCCCGGCGCCGACCCGGCCGCGGCCATCGCACCTTCGATCCTCGAACAGCTGGAGCAGGGACAAGCCGAAGGCCAACCTCTGGCATCGAGCGAGTTTGCGAGCCTGGAGAGTCGCGGCCTTGACGAATACGACGAAGCCAGCGAGATCGAACCGCTCGAGTTGGGATCGAAGAAGGTCAACAAGCCGCTCCAGCAGATCTACCACTTGGCAGAGAACAAGCCCGAGGAAGTTGCCAACCTGGTCAAGGCTTGGATGAAGGAGGAAGTACGATGAGACGCGCCGCATCTGAACTCAGTTACCGACAGAAGTCCGCCTTGCTGCTGATGCTGCTCGGCCCCTCGCGCGCCGCATTGGTCATGCAGCACCTGCCGGAAGAGTACATCGAGGCGCTCTCGCTGGAGATGGCCCGCCTCGGCAAGGTGCATCCCGACCAGAAGATGCAGGTCATCACCGACTTCCACGAGTTGGCGATGGCGCAAGACATCCTCTCCGAGGGCGGTCTCGACGCGGCGCGGCAGGTGCTGGAGCAAGCATTCGGCAACGATAAGGCCAAGGACATCATCGGGCGCATCGTCGAAGCGATGAAAGTCGTCCCGTTCGACTTCCTCAAGAACGCCGACCCGTCGCAGGTCCTCTCGATCATCCAGGACGAACACCCGCAGACGATCGCGCTGATCCTCGCCTATCTGCCGCTGCAAAGCGCGTCCATGATCCTCACCAAGCTGCCCACCGAACTCCGCGCCGAAGTGGCCGGGCGAGTGGCGATGATGGATCAAACGCCGCCCGAGGTCATCAACCGAATCGAGAAGGTCCTGGAAAAGAAGGTCGCCAGCCTCGTGACCAGCGAGATGACGCAGGCGGGCGGTCCCAAGGCGCTTGTCGAGATGCTCCACTCCGTGGACCGCTCCACCGAGCGGGTGATCCTCGACGGTCTCGCCGAGTCGCACCCCGAACTCGCCGAAGCCGTCAAGAACATGATGTTCGTGTTCGAGGACATCGTCCAACTCGACGACCGCGCGATTCAAGCGATCCTCAAGGAAGTGGACATGAAGGACCTCGCCACGTCGCTCAAGGGCGTCTCGAAAGAGGTCCAAGAGAAGGTGTTCCGCAACATGTCCGAACGCGCGGTCGGCATGCTCAAAGAGGAGATGGAGTACATGGGCCCCACGCGACTGAAGGTCGTCGAAGACTCGCAACAACGGATTGTCAACATCATCCGCAAGCTGGAAGAGGCGGGCGAGATCACGGTGGCGCGTGGCAGCGAGGAGGACGTCCTCGTCTAAGCGGGGTCGAAGACCATGAAATCCGCCGTTCTCTCCGCTGGCGACGCCCGTGTCTCGTCGTTGACCGACGGCCTGCAATCCATCAAAGACGTCACGCGCGGTCTGGCCACTCGCGAAAGCCGACTCCTGGACGAGCTTCGCCAGGAAGCCAAGCTCAACGGGTTCAAGGAGGGCTACGAGGAAGGCTTGACCAAAGGCCACCAAGAGGGCCACGCCCAAGGTTATGCCGAGGGCCGCGCCCAGGCCCTGGCCGAGATCGAAGCGAACGAGCGGGCCGCCGAGGCGCGCTACGTCGAGAGCCTGAACGCCGAGAGCGCACTCCTGCAACGATGCGCCGCCGAGTGGTTCGTCGAGGCCGAAGTCAGCTTGGGCCGACTTGCGGTCGAGATCGCCGCGCGCATCCTGGCCACCGAAATCGAACAGCGCCCCGAGACGGTCCTCGATGTCGCCAAGACGGCTCTCGCCGAGGCGACCAACGCCACGCGGGTCCGTCTGCGGGCCAATCCGTTTCACATCCCGATCCTGCGCGAGCGCAAAGAAGCCCTGTTGGCCCTCTCGCCGATGCTCCGGGACATCGAACTCGTCGAAGACGCGAGCATCCGCGGCGGGTGCGTGATCGACTCGGATGGCGGCGTCATTGACGCACGCATCGAGCTGCAGTTGGCTAACCTGGCTCGCGCCGCTCTGGAGGGACGATGAGCCTGACGGTCGAAGCGCCGACCTTCGCACGGATGCACCGCACGTTCGAGGCGACCCGCCTTTGGAACGTGTATGGCCGCGTCGCGCAAGTCGTGGGTCTGGTCATCGAATCGAACGGCCCAAACGCCCGCGTGGGCGACGTCTGCCTGATCGGCACCCACGGTGGTCAACGCATCGAAGCCGAAGTCGTGGGCTTCCGGGGCGAGAAGGTCTTGCTCATGCCGCTGGGCGAACTCTCGGGGGTTCGGGCGGGTTGTCTGGTGGAAGCCACCGGCGATTGCATGCGGGTTCCCGTTGGTGCGTCGCTGCTGGGCCGCGTCCTCGATGGGCTCGGCCAGCCGATGGATGGCCTGGGCGATCTCGGCCACCACGAGACCTACCCCGTTCTCAACACGCCCCCCAACGCGCTCTCGCGCAAGATGATCGAGGCGCCGTTCGCCACCGGAGTCCGCGCCATTGACGGTCTCCTCACGTTGGGCGAGGGACAACGCGTCGGCATCTTCGCGGGTTCGGGTGTCGGCAAGAGCACGCTGCTCGGCATGATCGCCCGTTATGGCAAGGCCGATGTGAACGTCATCGCACTGGTGGGCGAGCGGGGAAGAGAACTGCGCGAGTTCATCGAGAACGATCTCGGTCCCGAAGGGCTGGAGCGAAGCATCGTGATCTGCGCCACATCCGACCAGCCCGCTCTGGTGCGCATCAAAGCCGCGTTCACGGCTACGGCCATCGCCGAATACTTCCGAGATCAGGGCGCCAGCGTCATGCTGATGATGGACTCGGTGACCCGCTTTGCCATGGCGCAAAGGGAAGTGGGTCTGGCCATCGGCGAGCCGCCGAGCACCAAGGGCTACACGCCCAGCGTCTTTGCCCTGCTGCCCAAGCTCATGGAGCGGGCCGGAGCGGGCGAACGAGGTTCAGTGACCGCTCTCTACACCGTTCTGGTCGAGGGCGACGACACGAACGAGCCGATCGCCGACGCCGCTCGATCCATCTTGGACGGCCACATCGTCCTCAGCCGAAAGCTGACCAGCCGGGGGCACTACCCGCCGATCGACTGCTTGGAAAGCCTCAGCCGTGTCATGCCGATGGTCACAGACGGCAACCATGTGGGCTGGGCACGGGACCTCCGCGCCCAGATGGCGGCCTACGCCGACGTGGAAGACCTCGTCTCGATCGGGGCATACAAAGAGGGCGCGAAGCCGCTGGCCGACCGAGCGATTCGCAACTGGGAGCGGGTGCAGACGTTCTTGCGGCAAGACAAAGCCGATCCGACCCCGATGACCGAGACCCTCGACCGTCTCAGGAGCCTCGCCGATGGCTAGATTCAACTTTCGACTTCAACGCGTCCTCGACTACCGAGCCGGATTGGAAGAGGAAGCCAAGCGGGCCTACCAAGCCGCACACGCCGCCACGGGAGCCGAGGAACGCGAGATCCGTGCCGTCCAGCAGAGACGCCTTGGATTGCTTTCGTTGGAGACCAGAAACCTCGACGAAAGGCAGGCCGTGGAGCAATGCGTGCTCTCGCTCGACCAATCGCTACGGCACCATCACACGATCTTGGACCAGCTTCGGTTCGAAGAGGAAAAGGCCCTCGCCCGATGGGTGGAAGCCCGGCGAAGCCTCCTGAGCATCGAGAAACTGCGCGACAAGGCCTGGGAAGCGTGGCAGCTCGAAGAGACCCGGCGCGAGCAGCGGGCGATGGACGAGTTTGCCGTCCTCCGGAGGGCCGCGTAATGGAACTCCGACGCCTTGGACCCGATGGCGTGCAGCAGCGGGTCGCCGAGATTCGGTCGCGGATCGAAAGTCTCCAGGGCAAGCAGCCCCAACCCGAGTTCCCGCAGATGCTCGGTCAGACCATGAACCCCGGCGGCCGCCCGGCGGCGATGCAGGGCGCCATCGGAGACGCCGGCGCGATTCCGATCCGGCCCGACTTCGGCGGCATCGGCCTGCAGCCCAAGTTCAGCCCGGTCGTGCTCAAGGGCATGGCGGCTTCGGCAGCCAAGCAAGCGGGCGTGGATCCGTTTCTGTTCGATGCCCTGGTCGAGGCGGAGAGCGGCTACAACCCGATGGCGCGTTCGCGGGTCGGGGCGATGGGCTTGGCCCAACTGATGCCCGGTACGGCAAGGGAACTGGGCGTCGAGAACCCGTTCGACCCGATGAGCAACCTGCAAGGCGGAGCCAAGTACCTGAGCAAGATGATCGCCGAGTTCGGCGACCTGCCCACCGCATTGGCCGCATACAACGCGGGTCCGGGCCGCGTCCGAGAAGCGGGCGGCGTCCCGAACATCGCTGAAACCAAGGCGTATGTCGAGCGCATCATGAATGCCTACAACTCGAGGAGACCCTCGTGAAGAAGCCCGTCAAGCTGATTCTGTTCCTTGTCTTGCCCCTAGCTTTGCTGGGTGGCGGCGGCTTCTTCGCCGTCTACTCGGGCATGGTCGAGGTGCCGTTCCTGCCCAAGAAGGAAGCCGAACCGATCACCGCCGAGAATGAGACGGAGGAACCCAAGGAGCCCGTGGCGCCGCCCGCGTCCGTGCCCGCTGTCGCCAAGCCGACCCAGGTTGCCAAGCCCAAGAAGCCCGAGGTGGTCGTGGTGGCCCCGGACCCGGCTCGGGGCGACCGCAAGCTCGCCGAGCTGTGGAATGCGATCGAAACGCCCAAGCTGATGGAGCTGACCAAGGACTGGCGGGAAGAAGACTTGGCACGTGTGATGCTCAAGATGGACCCCAGCGTGGTCGCCGAATACCTTGCGGCGATGCCCGACGCGAAGCGCGCCTCCTCGCTGAGCCGCCGCATCCGCGACCTAGCCTCGATTCCGCCGTCGTAGCCGAGCCCATCGCCGTAGGGCCCCGGCAAGCGGCCCGACCTGAGCGGCAGCATGGCCGAATCGTCCGCGCCTCAGGCCGGCGCGGATCAAGCGCCCTCGGTGGGCTGCGTCCTCCAAAGCCTGTCGCTGGCGATGATCGAACCAAGAGTCGAGCAACTCGGGTTCGTGGGCTCTCAGCCAGTCCCAATTCTCCAAGAACTCTTCGATTGCGGCTTGGGCGCGGTTGGAGTTCGTCATGTTCAGCGAAGCGTTGTCGCCCCGGACACGATAGCGAAGCACTTGGGAGTCCACAGGTTGGATAGGGCCGTGGGGCGCGAGGCGAATCCACAGGTCCCAGTCTTCGCGCGGGCTGGCTTCCTGCCGAAAGCCGCCAACGTCTCGAAACGCCTCGGCGCGGATCAACGCGACCCCCGGAGAAACGATGCGGTTGTCGGCCAGCAGGGAAGCCAAGTCGGTGGGTTCGGGATAGGGAAGGGGAAGTCGAATGCCCCCAGGTCCGAGGCGGGTGCGCTCGAGGGCCCACGTCCTAGGGTCGGCGGGACGTCGCCATCCGTCGCGCGCGCTGATCGTCAGCAGCGGATCGAGGGGGTCCTCCACGGCCTGACCCTCGGGTCCTATGAAGGCGGCCCATCCGACAGCGGCGACGCACGACGCCGAAGTGTCCAGCGCAGCGGCGAGGACCTGAAGCGCCTCAGGCTCCCACACGTCGTCCGAGTCGAGGATGGCCAAGGTCTGCACGTCATCCGGCAACTCCGCGACGCCTCGGTTCCTGGCGTGCGAAACCCCGTGGTTCTCCGTTCGGACGACCTTGGCTCTGGGCTCGCCGGCGAGCAAGGTCTCGGCGATTTGGGCGCTGTCGTCTTGCGAACCGTCGTCCACAACGACCAGAGACCACGCGCCAAGGGTCTGGGCCAAGACGCTCCGGAGCGTCTCCTCGACATACCGGGCCGTGTTATAGGTGGTGACGACGATGCCGATCCGTTTCATGGCTCGGCGTTCACCGGGTTCTGAGGAACCAATCGGCCCACGCGAATAGGAACACCAGGATCGAAACGAACCCGTTCAGCGTGAAGAAGGCCAGATTGACTCGGCTCAAGTCGTCGGGCTTCACCAGCGACTGTTCGTAGACCAGGATGCCCGCCGCGACCGCCACCCCCGCGAAGTACACGACGCCCGCCCCGGCCAACGAACCCGCCCAAGCCAGCAGACCGACCGCTGCAAAGTGGGCCAGCCGGCTGACCACCAGGGCCCGTGCCTTGCCGAGCGTCTCGGGCAGCGATCGCAACCCTTCCGTGCGGTCGAACTCCTCGTCCTGAAGGGCATAGATGATGTCGAACCCGGCCGTCCACGCCATGACGCCAAACGTCACGGGAAGAATGGCGGGATGCAGGGCGCCGGTGGTCGCGATCCAAGCCGCCGCAGGCGCGATGCCCAGACTGAACCCGAGTACGAAGTGGCATAAGGGCGTGAACCGCTTCGTCGCGCTGTAGCCCAAAGTGAACAGCAGGGCCACCGGGCTGAGCGCCAAGGCAAGCGGGTTGAGCAGCGCCGCCGCCCCCACGAAGATCGCGCACGACCCATAGAAGAACACGTTGACCTGACGCGGTTGGAGCAAGCCGGCCGGGATCGCGCGCATCTTGGTGCGCGGATTCTTGGCGTCGATGTCGCGGTCGAGGATGCGGTTGAACGCCATGGCGGCGCTGCGGCAACTCACCATCGCGACCAAAATGAGCCCGAACGTCCGCCACCCCGGCCACCCGTCAGCCGCCCACAGCATCCCCAGCATGGCGAACGGGAGGGCGAAGATCGAGTGCTCGAACTTGATCATCTCCAGATAGACCCGGAACGCGGGCCAACCCCGGAGACTCTGAGTGGTCATCGAGCGGGAGTTTACTTCGGAGATGCTATTCTCGCTCCATGAGCAACCCGTGGCCCGGGCGACTGAAGCGCTACGCGCTCAACGGCGTTTTGCCCGGAACGGCGATCGGCGCGGGCCTGTGCCTCCGCATGGTTCACGAGGCGCGCGACGCCACCTATACGGACTGGTTCGGCGGCGGAGCCCTTGGAGGCATGATGATCTTGATCTTCTGGCCGCTTTTTGCCGTGATTGGCGTGGCGCTCGCTTGGTCAAACGGCTTGCCGGGCAGGAAAGCTGAACGGGTGTCCATTCAAATGGTCTGTTATGTTCTGGTCTTTGGACTCGTTTTGTCCGGGGGGCTGTTGGGCTTTCGGCAATCCGACGTCGTCCGAGCCAAGGTCTGGACCGAGTTCACCCATGCGGCGAAGCCGCTTGTCGAAGCCATCGCCCGTCATCAGGAAGACACCGGATCGTTGCCCGGCAAGGTCGAAGACCTCGTTCCGCGATGGTTGGACCGGGTGCCGCGACCTCCGGGTGGCCGGCCGATCGAATTGATCCAGAAGCCAGACGATGAATTCGGACAGCCGTGGCGCATCCGGATCGACGCTGGAAAGACGCCCGGCTCGTTCGGAGACTGGTTCGTGTTCCACCCGACCGGCGACTATCCGCAAAGCGGCTATGGCGGCTTGCTGGTCAGGATGGGCGACTGGGGCTACTACTACGAGTGAGGACCTGATCCAGCCGACGCTGGAAACAGCGCCTCGACCGCCTCGACGAACGCGATCTGCCACATGACCGAATCGTGGCCCGCGACGAACTCCTTGTACGTCGTCTCCGCGCCCCACGCCTTGGCCCGTTCGTACGCCTGCTTGGTCCGAACGCTAAAGCTCTCAAGCGATCCAGCGGCGAAGTAGAACCGCGCCAGGGGCCCTTTCGGTGGCTCGGCGGGGGGAGGGAAGCCAAGCGAGAGCGGAATGGACGTGCCGAAAACATTCCCCCGCAAGGTCGCCGCCCAAGCTGCGAACGAGCCGCCGTTCGAGAAGCCCGTCACGCACCAATCCTCGCGCCGCGAACTCAAGCCCGGATACTCTCCGCGAGCCCACGGCAGGACCTCCTCGACCACCCAATCGAGATGCTGCGCAAACCGCTCGGGATCGACCCCCTGCAGATACTCCCGAGCCCGAAAGTCCATCTTGAGGTCCGGGGCCGACCCCGATCCTCGGAAGCCGCCGTTGTGGATGCCGATCAGGATGATCGGCCGCACGCGCTTGGCGACGATGAGTGGTTCGAGCACCGCGGCGAACGCGCTGACGCCCTGGCCATCGGCCATGACGATAGCCGTCCGAGCCTCGGCGGGGCCGGGCGGTACGTAGACGGTGACCTTGCGCTTCTCGCCCAAGAACTTGCTCTCGAACTCGGCATCCCGCAGCGTCCCTGAGAGCGGCGAAGCGGGCGCTGGAGGCCGAGGCCCCGATTCGCCGCGCCATGTCTGCATGTCGAACTTGAATCCCTGTGGCGGCGGTTGAGGCAGGAAGGCGAACGCGACCAGCGCCTTGTCCCACTGTCCATAACGCAGCTGAAGCCCCCAGGTTGTCGGTCCCTTCGAACCGGGTCATCGGCTCCTGGATGCCGACCGTCAGGTCTACGGCCTCCGCCTCGCCGCGATACACCGCCTTCAGCACGTCGCCCTCGCGCCAAACGCGGCCCTTGCCAACCTCGGGCAACTCCTTCGCGAACGCCTCGACCGTCTGCGGCAACGACAGGATCGTGTACGGCTTGGTCCATGCGGTCTGCGCGAGCGCAACGGCAACACATAGGGAAGCGATCATCGCCTTGGAATACCGCTCCCGAACGCGCCCAAGTTCCGAATCATGACTTTCTGATAATCATGATTATGACATTATTGGACCAGGCGAAGCTGAACTCGGGTCGGTTCGGACTTCTCTTGACCTTGCACCGACCCGAGCAAACTCTAGGCGATCTTGTTGACTGCCGCCAACACGTCGTCGGCGTTCGGGATGCACTCGAGTTCCAGAACGCGCGAATACGGCATCGGAACGTTCAAGCCACCCACACGCCCGACCGGTGCGTCGAGATCGTCGAAGCACTCCTCGGCGATGCGGGCCGCGATCTCCGCGCCATAGCCGCCGTTCTTCCAGTCCTCATAGACCACCACGGCCCGATGGGTCTTGGCCACCGACGCGAAGATCGTCTCGGTATCCAGCGGCAAGAGCGAGCGCACGTCCACGACTTCAGCGCTGATCCCGCGTTCAGCCAGCTGCTCGGCGGCCGCCAAACACACGTGCACCATCCGGCTGTAAGCGATCAGCGACAGGTCCGTGCCTTGTCGAGCGATGCGAGCCTTCCCAAACGGAATCGAGAACTCGCGATCCTCGGGCACGTCGCCCTTGATGCCGTACAGTCCGGGATTCTCCGTGAAAATGACCGGGTTGTCGTCCCGGATGGCCGTCCGCAACAGACCCTTCGCGCAAGCCGGCGTCGCGGGCGCCACGACCTTGAGACCAGGAACGTGGGCGTACCAGCCCTCCATGGAGTGGCTGTGTTGCGCGCTCAGCTGGTTCGCCGCACCGCCAGGACCACGCACCACAAGCGGCACCTTGGCCTGACCAGCTGTCATGTAGTGGATCTTGGCCGCGTGGTTGATGATCTGGTCGAGCGCGAGAATCGAGAACGACATCGTCATCATCTCGACGATGGGCCGCAGACCCACCATGGCCGCGCCGATGGCGAAGCCGACGATGCCAGGCTCGACGATCGGCGTGTCCACCACGCGCCGCGCGATGCCCGGCACGATGAAGTCGTTCTTCTCGACGCCGTACTTGTCGTACAGGCCTTCGGTCACGCGGAACGTCCCTCGGTAACGGCCGATGTCCTCGCCCATCAGGAACACGTCCGGGTTCGCGTCCATCTCCTCCACCATCGTCTGGCGGACGGCGTCGCGGTAGGTCATTTCGATGGTCGACATTAGTGGCCCACCTCCGGAGTCATATCCGAATACACGTCGTCGTACACTTCGCTTGGATCGGGATGCGGCGATGCGTCCGCCTCTTCGTACACGCGTTCGGCCTCCGCCTCGGTCTCGGCGTCGATGGCTTCGATCTTCTCTCGGGTCATCAGGTTGTTCGATGTGAGGTAGTCCATCAGCAGGGCGATGGGGTCCCGCTGGCGCGCCGACTCCACTTCGTCCTTGGTGCGGTAAAGCGTCTGGTCGTTGTCCGCGGCGCCGTGGCCCACAAAGCGGTACGTCATGATCTCCACGAGGTAGGGCTTCTGGTTCTCGCGCACCCAATCGATGATGCGCTTGGCATCTTGCCGGACCTGCAACAGGTCCATGCCGTCCAATCGCTCGTGCTTCATGCCGAACGGATAGCCGCGCTTGTGCAGTTCGGTGTCGGCGGCGTGATACTCGAGCCGCGTACCCATCGCGAACTCGTTGTTCTCGATGATGAAGATGCACGGCACGTCGTAAAGCGCCGCCATGTTGAGCGATTCGAAGAACACGCCGGCATTGGCCGCGCCGTCGCCCAGGAAGTTGAGCGTCACGCGGTCCTCGCCTCGGTACTTTGAAGCGAACGCCAAACCGGCCCCGAGCGGCGTGTGGCCACCCACGATGCCCCAACCGCCAAAGAAGCCCTTGGGGATGTCGTAAAGGTGCATCGAACCTCCCTTCCCTCGGCTCAAGCCGCCTCGGCGACCCATGATCTCGGCCATGCAGGCCACGGGATCGGAGCCCAGCAAAAGGGCGTGCGCGTGGTCGCGGTAAGCCGTGATCACATAGTCGTAGCCTTGACGGATCTGGGTCAACCAGCCGACGGCGAGCGCTTCCATGCCGATGTACACGTGGAGGTAGCCGCCCGCCTTTCCTTGGCGGTACGCACGCTCGCTGAACCGCTCGAAGTGGCGGATGAAGAGCATGTCGCGGAGAAACTTCTCGAGATCGGCTGGAGATTCGGTGGGGGTCTTGACAGCTTCCTTTGGCACTGGTGTTAGCCTTCCTGCCCGTGATGTTCGGGAGCATCGCGGCGAACGGTCACGGCGTTGGGACCTGCCTCGCAACGCTCCGGATTGTACCAAAAACGTGCCGACCAACCGGGAACCGGGCTCGTGGCGGCGGCGGTAGGATGGTCCATGCGAATCCTCTTCATCGGCGGCACCAGGTGGGTCGGCCACACGATCGCCCAGTTCGCCCTGGAGCGAGGCGACCAGGTCACGCTCTTTCACCGGGGCAACACTCCGGTCAAGCTCGCGGGCGTCAGCGAGGTCCTCGGGGACCGCGACCAAGACCTCGATCGCCTGGAAGGAACCTGGGACGCCGTCGTGGACACGTGCGGCTACCTTCCCTGCTCCGTTCGCCGCTCGATCGAAGCCCTGAAAGACCGCACGGGCCGCTACCTGTTCATCTCTTCCCTCTCGGCCGTAGCCGCGGGAACTCAGCGAGGTTTGGACGAGAAGGGTCCCGTCCACACGACGGACGACCCGTGGGCCGAGACGTTCCGAATCGAGGACTATGGCGGACTGAAGGCGTTCTGCGAACGCTTGGTTCTCGATGCCTTCGGCGATCGCGGACTCGTCGTTCGCCCCGGCCTGATCGTGGGTCCCGGCGACTACTCGTTCCGATTCAACTACTGGCCCGTTCGATTCGCCCGAGGCGGGCGCGTCGTCGCCCCGGACCGCAAAGACCAACCCGTGCAAGCCATCGACGTCCGCGACTTGGGTCGGTTCTGTCTGGATGCGCTCCACTCGGCATGGTCGGGGATCTACAACGCCACAGGTCCCGCCAGCCCGATGCTCCTCAACGAGTTCTTGGCAGAGGTTCGCGATGCCGTGGGTTCCGACGCCCGGATCGAGTGGGTCCCGACGGAGTTGCTGGAGCGACACCGCGTCGAGCCCTGGTCCGACCTCCCGCTGATCCTGGGCTACACGGGCGAGGACGACGGCATGGCCGCTTTCTCGGTCGAGCGCGCCGTTCAGGATGGGCTCAACCTCCGCCCGCTTGGCGAGAGCGCCCGCGATGCCCTCGCGGAGTTCCAGTCCCGAGAGAACCAGACGCCAAAGGTGGGCCTGACACCCGAACGCGAAGCCGCCATCCTCGCAGACCTCGACTCAATGGCGCAGACGTGCTAGAGTCGGCCCATGCACTCCTCCGCGACGACCGGCTTCGGTCCTTACTACGCCGCCGCCGATCCCAAGCCGCTCCATCCCATCCTGGAGAGCGCCCGACCATGGCTGACCGGCAAAGGAGTGGCTCTCGATCTAGGTGCCGGCACGGGCAAGGCCTCGGTCTTCCTGGCGGATCTCGGCTACCGAGTCGTCGCCGTCGAACCCGATCCCGACGGGCTCTCCCGACTGCGGGCGCGATGCGGCAACGACCCCCGGATCACCATCCACGACGTTCGGTTCGAAGACTACGCGCCACCCAGGTGCCAGGCAGCGGTCTCCATCCTGAGCCTGTTCTTCCTCGAGCGTCCGTTGCTGGATCCGTTCCTGCTGCGGCTGCTGGAGGCGATCGAACCGGGCGGGGTCTTCGTCGGCCAACTCCTCGGTCCCAACGACTCGTGGGTGGCGGACGGATGCGCCGCGCACACGCGGGCAGAGGTCGAAGCGCTCTTCGCATCGTTTGATCTGCGCGTGTGGGACGAGGTGGAGAAAGACGCCGTCACCGTTCTCGGCGACCCGAAGCATTGGCACGTCCATCACATCGTCGCGACGAAACGTCAGCCGTCGTCCGTTGACATGACCCCTCCGTTGAGGTAGCATCTCGCTGGCTCTCCTCGGAGGCTGTGGAACAACCGCATGGCTCTCAAAGTTCTTGTTTGCGACGACGAACGACATATCGTACGCCTGATCCAAGTCAATCTGGAGCGGCAAGGCTACCAAGTCATCACGGCTTTCGACGGAAAGGAAGGGTTGGAGAAGATCCGCTCCGAACGCCCGAACCTGGTCGTCCTCGACGTGATGATGCCCTACCTGGACGGCTTCGAGGTCCTCAAGACGCTGCGACGGGAGCCCGAGACCCAGAACCTCCCCGTAATCATGCTCACCGCCAAGGCGCAGGACAAGGACGTGTTCGAGGGCTATCACTACGGCGCCGACATGTACCTGACCAAGCCGTTCAACCCGATGGAACTCGTCGCGTTCGTCAAGCGAATCAGTCAGGGCAACGACGACACCGGCGGACCGAAGCGATACGATCTTTAGACGGACAGTACGAGCGAGTGAAGACAACGGACGGACTGCGCGAGCAGCCGTCCGTTCTTCTTTGAGCCTTGGTACACTCCCGTAAATCAGCCTTCGGGAAGGATTCCCGGGCCACGCGGCGAACTCAACGCCAATCCATCGCGGACGGATTCAAGATGAACAAGACGCTTCTCCTCGCAACCGCCCTTGCCGTCGGCCTGATCGCCGGATGCGGCGGGCCCTCCTCGTCTGGCGCAACCGCCAGCGAAGCGCCCACGGGCGAAGGCGAACTGAAGGGCGATCTGGAAGTGATGGCCTTCGAAGGCGGCTACGGGATCGACATGTTCCAGAAGGCGGCCACCGAGTTCCAGGAACTGCACCCCGATCTCAAGATCTCCGTCTCGGGCAATCCCCGTGTTTGGGAGCAGATCCGCCCCCGAATGGTGGCCGGCAACCCGCCCGACCTGATGTTCCCAGGCTGGGGCATGGATCACTGGGCCCTCGTCGCCGAAGACCAGTTGCTTCCGCTCGATGCCGCTCTGGACACCAAGGTGGGCGACGGCACGTGGCGCGACACGTTCGATCCGAACATGCTCAAGCTGTGCCAGAAGGACGGCAAGACCTACATGCTGCCCTACTACATCATGGTCTACGGCTGGTGGTACGACCCGGCCGTGTTCCAAAAGAACGGCTGGACGCCCCCGACGACCTTTAGCGAGTTGCTGGTCCTCGGCGACAAGATGAAGGCGGCCGGAGTCGCCCCCATGGCGTTCCAAGGCCAGTATCCCTACTACATGATCGAGGGCATGTTCTTCCCGTGGGCGCAAGGCGTCGGCGGCATCCAGGCCATCGTGGACGCCCAGAACCTCAAGCCCGGAGCGTGGAACTCCCCAGCGTTCCTCAAGGCCGCCCAGATGATCGACGAACTCAACAAAAAAGGCTTCTTCCTGGCGGGCTCCACCGGCATGAGCCACACGGAGAGCCAAACTCAGTTCCTGAACGGCAAGGCCGCGATGGTCCCATGCGGATCGTGGATCGAATCGGAAATGAAGGAAGTGATGCCTCCAGGCGCCTCGGTTCAGTACATGCCGGTTCCCTTCTCCGAAGGTTCGGGCGACCCGACGGCCCTGCTCATCGGAGTCGAACCTTGGATGGTCCCCGTAGCCGCCAAGAACCCGAACGCCGCCGTGGCGCTCTACAAGCACATGACGTCGCTTGAGAAGGCCAAGGAGTTCGTCCGCACGAAGGGCACGCTGATGACCATCAAGGGCAGCGACGAGGTCGAACTGCCGCGCGTCCTGCAGAAGCCTGCCGAGACCGTTCGCAACGCCAAGGTCGTCTACGCCAACCTGGTGCGCCAGTGGTACCCCGAGATGTGGAAGGAGTTCGAGGGCGGCATCACGAGCATGCTCAACGGCGAAATCACGCCTCAGCAGTTCGTGGATCGTTGTGAAGCCGCCGCCGAGAAGGCTCGGCAGAACAAGGACCTCGTCAAGTACGAGATGTCGCTCTAAGGAACCCGAGACCGATGCGTGGTCGCGGACGAACGGCGTTCATCATCTCCTTTCTGGCGCCTGCGGTGCTGTTCTACGCGGCGTTCGTCTTGTGGCCCCTCGTCCAAGCGTTCCAGTTCTCGACGTACCGGTGGCGCGGCCTCTCGGCGCGTATGACGCCCGTCGGGACCGACAACTACCGTCAACTGTGGGAAGATCAGGCGTTCGCCACTGCCCTGAAGAACAACCTGCTGTTGCTCGTCGAGGCCGGGGTCGTCATCATTGCGTTGGCCCTGATGGTCGCCCACGTCGTTCGAGGCAAGGGGCCGGTCCAGAAGTTCCTGCGCTCGATCTACCTGTTCCCCCAAGTGGTGTCCATGGTCGTGGTCGCGGTCATGTGGCAGTTCATCTTCAACCCGCAGGGCCTGCTGAACGCGGGCCTTCGTGCGGCCGGATTGGATGCGCTGACGCGAACTTGGTTGGGCGAGTCGGCTTGGGCGCTCCCCTCGGTGGCCGTCGCCTTCGTCTGGTACGCGGTCGGCTTCTACATCATGCTGTTCGCCGCCGGGCTCGAAGGCATCCCGCAGGAGGTCAACGAAGCGGCTGAACTCGACGGCTCAAAGGGTTGGCACCGGTTCTGGCACATCACGTGGCACCTGCTTTGGTCCGTCAAGCGTGTGGCCGTAACCTACCTCGTCATCAACGTGATGAACACGTTCGCGCTCGTGTATCTGATGACGCGGGGAGGACCGGATCGGCGTAGCGAGGTCATGCTCACCTACCTGTACGAGCAGGCGTTCGTGAACTCCAACTTCGGCTATGCGACGGCTCTCGCCGTCGGAAACTTCGTGGTGGTCATGGGCCTCAGCCTGCTCATCCTGTTCCTGTTTCGGCGCAATCCGGTGGAGGCGCGGGCTTGAAGCGGTTCCTGAGCGGGGCGTTCCTGCTAGCCTTCACGTTGTCGGTGCTCCTGCCTCTACTTTGGGCGCTGATGTCTTCGGTCAAGCCGGGCTCCGAGATTCTCGGCCAGCCATGGGCGCTGCCCTCGGTTCTGCGGTTCGACAACTATGGGCGGGCCTGGGGCGAAGCGGGCATCGGACGCGCCTTCCTGAACAGCCTGATGGTCACGGTGGGAACGCTGATCGTCCTCTTGCCGATCGGCGCGATGGCGGCCTACGTGCTCGCCAAGTACGCGTTCCGGGGAGCGAAGGCCTTGCTCGCCACATTCCTCGGCGGCATGATGTTCCCGCACTTTCTGGTCATCGTGCCGCTCTTTCTCCTGATGCGCGACCTCAGGATGCTGGACACGGTGTACGGGCTGATCGTGGTCTACATAGCCTACTCGCTGTCGTTCACGGTGTTCGTGCTCGTCGGGTTCTTCGTCAACCTGCCAGACGAACTCGCCGAGGCCGCGATGCTGGATGGGTGTGGCCATGCGGCGACGTTCTGGAAGGTGATGCTGCCTCTTGCCCGACCAGGGCTCATCGTGGTCGGCATCTTCGATGCGATCGGCCTCTGGAACGAATACGGCCTTGCCTTGGTGCTGCTGCCCAGCGAAGCCAACCAGACGCTCCCCGTCGGCATCGCCCGCCTCACCATGACCCAGCAGTACCAATCCGACTGGGGCGCATTGTTCGCTGGCCTGGTCATTGTCATGCTCCCCGTCCTCGTCGTCTACAGTTTCTTCCGGGAGAAGATCCACGAGACGATGCTCGCCGGTGCCGTCAAGGGCTGACGAACGTCCTGTCGTTTGAACCAATCTGGAAAAAGATGTCATCATTGAAGGTGGCGTCTCTGTCAGCCGGATCGGTACAGTACGCACAGGCGCGAACGACATGGAAAGCATTCCGCTCAACTCGACGAAGACGTTTTGGGACCTGCGGGCCGGCATGAGCGCGCGCGTCGTCAAGGCCTGCTCAGATTGCCCGCACGGATTGCGGATGCAGGAGTTGGGCCTGACTCAAGGAGTCGAGTTCAAGGTCACCAAAGTCGCGCCCCTCGGCGATCCCATCGAGATTTTGGTGCGCGGCGTCAGGCTTTGCGTCCGGCGGAAAGAGATGCTCGACTTCGAGATCGAAATCCTGGAGTAGCATCCTGAGCCCGTCGCCCCTGCTGACCGCTGAACCTGCGCCGTCGAAGCAGCCGCTCATCGCAGTGGTCGGCAACCCCAACTGCGGCAAGACTTCCCTCTTCAACGCCCTCACGGGCAGCAATCAGAAGGTCGGCAACTATCCGGGCGTGACCGTCGAGCGCTGCTCGGCACCCATCCATCTGGGCGACACCGTGGCCGAGTTGGTGGACGTCCCCGGCCTCTACAGCCTCGCCGCCAACTCGGAGGACGAACGGGTCGCAACCGATGTCATCCAAGGCAAGACCGAGCAACCCGACCTGCTCCTCTGCGTCCTCGACGCCCTCCATCTGGAGCGCAACCTCTTCTTCTTCAGCCAGTTGGCCGATCAGGGGTTCCCGATGGTGGTGGCCGTCACGATGGGCGATTTGCTCCAACGCCGTGGCTCGAAGCTGGACACGGCCCGCTTGGCCCAGTTGCTCGGCGTCGAGGTGATCGAAGTCGTCGGGCACAAGAAGCAGGGCCTCGCCGAACTCCGAGAGGCGCTCGCCCGCAACCTGGAACACCCGCGCTCGCCCAGTTGCGAGGTCGGCTTTCCGCTTGAACTGGAGACCAAGGTGGCCGTCCTCTCCGAGCGTCTAGCGCGCATCGGAATGGACGTGTCCAAGACCGAAGTCAGGCACGCCTTGCTCAACCCCGAGTCGCCGTTGGTCGCATCCCTGCAGGACCTCCCCGAGATCCTCGCCTACGTCGCGGCGGCCCGCGAAGAAGTGTCCCAACTCCCCGAGATCGGACCCTCCTTCGACTTGGAGAAGCGTTACGCCTGGGCCGGCATGGTCGCCAAGGCCGTGACGAGCCAAGGGGTCCAGCACCGTTCCCGAACCGACCGCATCGACGCCTTGCTGACCCATCGCGTGCTCGGCCTGGCCGTGTTCGTGGGCGTGATGTACGTGGTCTTTCAGTCCATCTACACGTTCGCTGGCCCATTGATGGAGCTGATCGAAGGCGCGTTTGCGTGGATGGGCGAGCGCGTCCAGCCGCTGGTCTCGGGCCATCCCGTCTTGGAGTCCTTGGTCATCGACGGCCTGATCGCTGGCGTTGGCGGCGTGGTGGTCTTCCTGCCGCAAATCCTCATTCTCTTCTTCTTCATCTCGGTGCTCGAGGGCTCGGGCTACCTTGCGCGGGCGGCCTTCCTCATGGATCGTTTGCTGGGGTGGGCGGGACTCAATGGCCGCGCATTCATCCCCTTGCTGTCCAGCTTTGCATGCGCGATTCCGGGAATCATGGCGGCGCGAGTGATGCCGGACCCCAAAGCGCGCCTGGCGACCATCCTCATCGCTCCCCTGATGAGCTGCAGCGCACGGCTCCCCGTCTACGTCCTGCTGATCGGGGCCTTCATCGAACCGCAGTTCGGCGCGTTTTGGGCGGGGTTCGCCCTGTTCGCGATGCACTTCCTGGGCCTGCTTGTGGCCATTCCGGTCGTGTATGTCCTCAATCGCCGCGTGCTGAGGGGAACCCGCCTGCCCTTCGTCCTAGAACTGCCCCCGTACCAATTGCCCAAATGGCGCGACGTCTGGCTCGCGATGTACTTCCGGGGCAAGCTGTTCCTCAAAACCGCCGGCACGATCATCGTCGCCATGTCGCTGGTGATCTGGGCGCTGAGCTACTTCCCCCGCAGCGAAGCCGATGTCGCCCGTTACGAGGCATCCTTCGACGCCGCAGCCCACTCGGAAGCCACCGACGAGGAACTTGCCGCCGCAAGAGACCAGCACGTCCAAAGCGAACTGCTCCGCCACTCGTATCTCGGCCGATTTGGTCGTGCGATCGAGCCAGTCTTCACGCCCATCGGCTTCGATTGGCGCATCTCGACGGGCATTCTCGCCGCCTTCCCCGCCCGTGAAGTCGTCGTGCCTTCTCTGGGCATCCTCTTCGGCTTGGGAGGCGACGCCGACGAAGAGTCCAGCGACCTCCGCCACGCCATCCAGCAGGCGACCTGGCCCGATGGCTCGAGATTGGTCACCCCTTACACAGCGGTCGGCCTGATGGTGTTCTTTGCGCTCTGTTGCCAATGCATGGCGACCCTGGCCGCCGTCAAACGCGAGACCAATTCGTGGAAGTGGCCGACGTTCATGTTCGTGTACATGACGGCCCTGGCGTATCTGGGCGCCTGGCTGGTCCACCTCGTTGGAGTGGTCGCGGGCTGACCGCCAAACGCTTACTGGTCTCCCGTGCGCCCAAAGTTCGAACGCAAGATCAGAAAGTCGGCCACGTTCACGCTCCCGTCGCCATTCAAGTCCGCCGGGCCACCCGCCGACGTCCCAAAAGCTTGACGAAGCGCCAAGAAGTCGCTGATGTTGATCGTGTTGTCCCCGTTCACATCACCGTTCACCATCTCGAACATCCCGTGCACGTCGCCGCTCGTCGCGTTCAAAGAAACCGTCCGCCGAAGGAACGAACCGGGCTTGATCGAAACGTCGATCGTCCGCGCCGGCACCGGGCACCGGAACGCGTCCATATCGTCCATGGACATCGTGTAGCGGTGCAACGGCGTGGTCGAGCCCTGCGCCCGAACGTCCAGCACGAACCGGTCGCGAAGCGCGCGATTCGAGTTCCCACCGAACATCACCATCGCCGTCAACTCGTTGCCCAAGTCCCCCTCGGGAGCCAACCGATAGACCGTCCCGCCGTACCCCACAATGAACAGTTCGCCCAGGCGGTCCACGCCGAACGAACTCACGTTGCCGATGCTCGTTCCGGTGGTCAAGTCCGACGTGTGTTCGCGCAAGTCGCTCGCGCTGCCGTCGCCCGTCGCGGGGTCCACATCCACAAACACCGACCAAACCCGTCCGGAGATGTAATCGGCAAAGAAGTAGCGCCCATAGAACTCAGGTCCAAGGGCGTTGCCCCGATACAAGATGCCACCCGTGATCGAGCCGCCCACGGCATGGCTGTACTCGACGATGGGATCCACCCAAGGCGTGTAAGCGCTGCCCGTCAAGCCCGTGGAGTGCGCCCCCTCCCGCATCCGCCATCCGTAGTTGCGTCCGCCCGCGCCAAAGGGCTCGTAGTTGACCTCTTCCCATTGATTCTGGCCGACGTCGCCCATCAGCATCGCACCCAATCCGCCCAGCGATTTCCGGTCGAACGACCACTTCCACGGGTTGCGGACGCCGAACGCCCAGATCTCGCCGCTCGCAGTCACCGGAACGCCATCCAGAAACGGGTTGCTCGGCGGAATGCGGTAGTTGCGGGCGTTGTCGGTCGGAAAGTCGTCGCCGTTCACGTCGATGCGAAGCATCTTCCCAAGGAGGCTCGAAGTGGTCTGAGCGGCGTTGTTGGGGTCGTTGGCGCTGCCGCCGTCGCCCATGCCGATGTACAGGAAGCCGTCGTCGGCGAACGCGATGGTGCCCCCGTTGTGATTCGTGAACGGCTGCGGGATGCGGAGCAAATCAAACCTCGAAGCGGCGTCTGCCGTGGTCGTGGCGCTCCGCGTGTAACGAACAATCCGGGTCGCGCCCGTGCTCGTCTCCGTGAAGTTGAGATAGAAGTACCGATTCGTGGCGTGTGCCGGATCGAAGGCCATGCCCAGCAATCCGCGCTCGCCTCCCGTCGCGATTAGAGTGGAGACATCGAGGAAGTTACCCGGCAACACCGAGCCGTTCTCAACGATGCGGATCAGGCCACGTTGCTGCACCACAAAGAACCGACTGGCCGAATCCGGGTCGGCGATGATCGCGATGGGGTTCGAGAAACCGGAAGCGAAGGTCGTCAACTGAAGCTGGGCGGACGACAGCGCCGAGGCTCCGGCCAAGGCAATCGCGAGCGAACGGTTCAAGGGCATGTCCCTTTAGACGTCGGCGGCAAGCGATTGGGTCGAGCCGACGTCCGAAGTTTCGGAGATGCCCATCGCCAGCGCATGCCGCTCCGCATTCACATGCTCGGCCAGCCGATCCATAAGAGCCGAGGTCTTGGCCCGATCCTTCAGGTAGGAGGACGAAACGGTGCCACGGAAGGTCAGGATCACCGTCGCCCAAACCACGAGGGTCGCCAGAAGCGATCCCCAAGGGCGCATGGCTTCCGCACTCCACAGCAACGCTGTCGAGATCAGCATCGTCGCGATCGAGATCACCATGCCCACGACGATCGCCGGATCGATGTGCGCCACCAGCCGGATGCGCGTGACGCCCCGCTGGGCAACGGCCAAGACGCGAACGTAACCGAGTTCGTGACGGTGTTCCCAGGCACCCTGCCCCTCCTGAAACGTGCCCGGATTCGCTTGCTTGAACGTCGCGTTGAGTTCGGCGACCATCTCTCGCCACGCGTGGGCGTCCAACTCTCCTTCGACGACCCGCTCGAGCTCGTACTGCTCCGGCGCGCCCAGCCATCGCGTTTGGGCGTCGTCGTCGTTGACACCCACCTCGGCCAACGCCTTCTGCACGGCACCGGCGTCAAGGCCCACCTCGGCCCCGACGCGCAAGATCTCGTCCTCGGAAAGACCGTCCGCCGAGTCGGTTCTTCCAGCCGACTGGATCTCCGCGGCGCGCCTCAAGACCCGGGTCACCTGCTTCTCGGAGTAGCGTCGTTTGGATGACATGGCGATTTCGCTAGGATGCAGTCAGGCGTTGCGTCCCTACGGGACTTTCGGTTCCCGTCCGCCGCCAAAGCAAGGGAATGGCGTACCACACTTTGGACCGCGATACAATCATATCACGGCCTTCTCCCGATTCACGAGCCGATAGGATATGCCAACCCAAGCCTCAAACGTCCCCAACTACCGCAAGGAGTTGAAGCGTTCGCTGCCCGCCGAGGTCTTCGCGGCGGACTATGGCAACCTGCTTTGGCTGCCCGTGCACACGGCCCTCGTCGTCGGGTTGTACTGGCTCCTCGCCACCCGCTTCTCCATCGCGTGGGCGCCGTTCGCGGCGATCGCCATCGGCCACTCGATGGGCTGCATGGGCTTCGTGGCGCACGACATCGCGCACGGGGGCACGGTGCGCAAGCTGTGGCTGCGCGATCTTCTGGCGGGATGGGGGTTCAGCCCGCTATGGATCAGCCCCTTGCTCTGGCGCAAGTGGCACAACTCGGACCACCACAACAACACCCAGGTCAAGGGCGTGGACCCCGACCACTTGTTCACCATCGAGGACTACAAGCACAACCCCGTCCTAAAGTTCCTCTACCGACTCTCCCCGCTCCTCCGCAACCTCGTCATCTTCGGCTCGTTCACGTTCCGGATGACTCAACAGACGATGCGGATGCTCATCGTCTATCTCCGCGACCCGGAAACCAACGGCCGAGACAAGGCGATCATGGTGTCGCAGACCCTTCTCCAGGCCGGGCTGTGGTTCGGCGTTTCGGCGTGGCTGGGCTGGCCGGTGTTGGTCTGGGGCTATGTCGTCCCGCTGCTGGTGCTCAACGCGATGGTCATCGCCTACATCGCCACCAACCACTTCCTGAACCCGCTCGCGGACGAGAGCGACGTGCTGGCGACTTCCCTCTCGGTGACGCTTCCCGGCCCGCTGAAGGTGCTCGACCCGCTCCACCAGTACTTCGGCGCACACGTCGCCCACCACCTGTTCCCCCAAGCCGCAGGCAAGCACGCCCGGACCATCGAACGTAAAGTGGCCGAGCTGTGGCCCGATCGCTTCCACACGATGCCGATCACGCGGGCGCTCAAGCTGCTGTGGGACACGCCGTGGGTGTACGAGGACAACGCCACTCTGATCGATCCGCACCGTGGCGAACGCTCGCCCACGCTCGGGCATGGTTTGGAACGGCCCAAGACGCGGTCACAATAGTCTTCGTGCTCGACGAGTACCGCGAGAAACGAGATTTCGGCAAGACCCCCGAGCCATCCTCGGCTCCCTCGCGCAGCGCGGGCAAGTGGCCCATCTTCGTCGTCCAAAAGCATGCCGCGCGCAACCTGCACTACGATCTGCGGCTCGAATGGGGCGGCGTGCTGAAGTCGTGGGCGGTGCCGAAGGGTCCAAGCCTGAAGTACGGCGACAAGCGCTTCGCCGTCCTCGTCGAGGACCACCCGCTCGGCTATGCGGAGTTCGAAGGCGTCATCCCCAAGGGCGAATACGGCGGCGGCGAAGTGATCGTCTGGGATCGCGGCACGTTCTATCCCGACGAAAACCCCGTGGACCTGGACGACCGGGACGCCATCGAGGCCGAACTGCAGCGCGAGTTCGATGCCGGCAAGATCGGGTTCACCGTCTTCGGCGAGAAACTGCGCGGCTCGTTCGCGCTGGTCCGCATGAAAGACGCCAAGGATTGGTTGCTCCTCAAGCACAAAGACGCCTACGCGGACGACACCCTGGACGTGCTGACCCTCGACCGTTCCGTGGTGTCGGGCCTAAGCATCGAAGACCTTCAGAGCGGGTCCCAGACAGCGAGCCCCGTCGCATGGCCCAGAGACTTGGCGCCCATGACGGCTCAGCTCGCCGAAGCCCCCTTCACGAATCCCGACTGGGTGTTCGAGCCCAAGCTGGACGGCTTTCGTGCGTTGGCGCTCGTCGCGCCCGATGCCGTCCACCTCCTGAGCCGCAACGGCAACGACATCACCAGTCAGTTCCCGGTGCTGCGCCAACGGCTCGCCGCGTTGGGCGGCCCGTGCGTGCTCGACGGAGAGATCGTCGCCCTCGACGAGCAAGGACAGGCGTCGTTCCAGCGGTTGCTCAAGCGATTCCAACTCAAGGACGAGTTCAGCATCGCCCAAGCCGAACGCCAGTTCCCCGTCCAGTTCTATGCGTTCGACTTGCTGTTCGATGCCGAAGGCGACCACCGGGGCGAACCCTGGTCCTCGCGGCGGCCCCGCTTGGAACGCGCGTTGGCCGACCCACCAAAGGACGTCTTCCTCGTCCAGACCCTGGAAGGCGATGGACCCACCTTGCTTGCGGCGTGCATCCAACTGGGGTTCGAAGGCATCGTCGCCAAGCGCAAGTCCAGCCGGTACCAATCGGGCAAGCGCTCCGCCGACTGGCTCAAGATCAAGCGGCAGCTCAGCGACGAGTTCGTCGTATGCGGGTTCACCGTGGGCCAAGGGTGGCGCTCGGCGACCTTCGGCTCGCTGGTCCTCGCCACGCAGACCGAGGAAGGACTGCGCTACGTGGGAAACGTCGGTTCGGGGTTCGACGATGGCCAACTCGTCGAGGTCCGCGCCCTGCTCGACCCCCTGATTGCCCGTGAATGTCCCTTCCCAGCCGTGCCCGAGATGAAGGAGCCGCAGGTCGTTTGGCTGCGGCCCGACCTTTGGGTGGAAGTGAAGTTCGACAGCTATACCGAGGTCGGCCACTTGCGGGCTCCGGTGTTCTTGCGCATGCGACCGGACAAGGCCACCGTGCCCGCCGTACCTCGCGAACCAGAACCCGCACCGGCAGACGACCTTTCGGCGCTGATCGCCGAGGTTGAAACCTGCCGCCCCGACACCACCCTGGTGGTCGGCGGCTATCCGGTCAAGTTCACCAACCTCGACAAACCTCTGTGGACCGAGGACGAAGGCGAGCGGGCGTTCACCAAACGCGAGTACGTGCGCTACTGCCTCCGCAACCATGTGGCGATGCTGCGAAACCTGCGCGATCGTCCGCTCACCCTCACCCGGTTTCCCAACGGCCACAAGGACGCCCACTTCTACCAGAAACACTGGGAGGGCACGTTGCCGCCCTACGTCGAGAGCATCCGCATCTTCTCGGGCCACCGTGGCGAGTCGGGCGACTACATGGTGTGCAACAACCTGGCCACCCTGGTCTGGCTGGCCCAGATCGCCGACCTGGAGATCCACACGTGGTACTCGCGCATCGCCCGGCCAGGCGACGGCATGGGAGACGACTATGGCTCCTCGCCCGATGCGCTCCAATCCTCGGCCTTGAACTATCCGGACTTCATGGTGTTCGACCTCGACCCTTACATCTACAAAGGCACCGAGCGCAAAGGCGAGGAACCGGCGCTCAATCGCGCGGCCTTCTCCAAGGGTTGCGAGGTGGCCCTGAAGTTGCGTGACCTCCTCGCTGCGCTCGGCATGAACCCCTACGTGAAGACCACGGGCAAGACGGGCCTTCACATCTTCGTGCCGATCGAACGAAACCTGACGTTCGATCAAACACGCTCGGCCTCCGAGGTCATCGGCCAGCACCTGCGCTCCCAGATGCCCGACGATGTGACGCTCGAATGGGCCGTGGACAAACGAGCCGGCAAGATCTTCTTCGACTACAACCAGAACGTGCGCGGCAAAACGCTGGCCTCGATCTATTCGCCCCGCGCGACCGCTGGCGCAAAGGTCTCCGTGCCGGTCTCGTGGGACGAGTTGCCCGACGTGTACCCGTCCTCGTTCGACATCGCCAACGTCCCCGACCGGGTGGCCGAACGTGGCGACCTGTGGCAAAGCATCCTCGACCACCGGACTGACCTAAACAGGCTGCTGACCGGCTAAGGGGATCGACCTCTCAACCGCAAAGAGCCTAGAAGCAACCATTGCTGAGATGCCTCTTCCAGTGTAAAGTGTTTGGAGAGCCAATGAACCGCACCGTCATCTCCACGCTGACCATCCTTGGCCTTTCGGTGGTGGTTCTTTTGACAATCGCCCGGATCCGCTCTACAGAAAAGACGATTGAGGTCCACGTTCCGAATCAGGTGCGCCAAGGTCTTGCCTGGCAAGCCACAGTTCGCCTCGCGGGCTTTGAAGGCGATGACGTTGAATGGAAGGTGACCGATGGCGACGGAAAACCAATTGAGGCGCTGGTCAGACAGGTCGCAGACGGTACGTGGTCGGTAGACGTGTATGAGGGGTTCGAGAAGCCGCTCGCGGCCTTCCTTTCCGCATCGGTAGCCGGAAGGCCAGTCGCCAACCGAGGCATTGGGAAACTGGAGCCCCACTCCGAACAAATCAGAGTCGGTCCACATCCCTTCGTCTCGGCGGCTCTGGAGGGGTCGGAGCTTGTGGTTCGGGCAGGCGACGACTGGCCCTCTGGGACATTGCCGTCCATTCGATTGGTGCGAACGAATCGAGCCCGGTTCTCGGGGGGCCTCTTGCCGGCATCCTGGCGCAAGGAGGGCGGCTGGGAATGGCGACGGCGTATCCCGTACGCTTCCGAGGTCGATGGGGTGGAGATCGAACTGCTCGAGAACGGCCAAGTCCGCCACCAGTTCCCAATAAATGGGTTGACACTCCAGATGAAGGGCGGCCTCCCGGTCGTCCATGCGGCAGTCGCCAACGTCGTCCGGTCGAAACAGGGGCTGAAAATCGTCGTACCGGCTCAGAACACCTTGAGTTCTCGCGCGGATCAGGCTTACTTTCGTGTCCAAGCGGAAGACCGACTTATCCTGGCGTACGAGCCGACCATTGTTAGCCCGTCGGCGTCATCGTTGGGGCTCAGAGTCTGGCGCGTCCAGTTGCAACCCGAACCGGAATACTCGCTACCACCCGATGCCGGGCCGAGGCAGTCTCCAAATCTGTCCACAACAGGTGACTCTGGGCCCTGGCGAACGGGCCCATTGCCGCCACTGGTCTTGGAACTCATGCTTGCACCGGCGCAGACACCTCCGCCGCCAAGGCTGATCGCTCTGGCACCGAGGCGTGGCCCGGCAAACGTGGAATGAGGAGGGCCGGATGACAGCACGGGATTCGGTTGACAAACCAGGCCCAAGCTTAACGTCCTTGCCCGACAGACCGTGCCCGTTTCGCCGCCCCGCCACCTTGGGACTCTCCGGCAATTCCCCTCCCCCGGAGGGGTGGCCGCAGGCCGGGGTGGTCCCATTGGGTCGGCAGGTTGCCTTCGGGTTCACGATTCACGATTCACATTCACATCCCC